>ENA-OQHL01001056-OQHL01001056.1-human-gut-metagenome-genome-assembly--contig:-NODE-1056-length-15623-cov-3.346993_pt1 | contig 15623 bp, 27 predicted proteins | sample MGYA00242565_ERZ504723 | MGnify/ENA primary metagenome ERZ504723 (study PRJEB26092, sample SAMD00036211) | human gut metagenome | host: Homo sapiens | study: EMG produced TPA metagenomics assembly of... | reverse complement strand
ATCATAAAGATCAGAATATAATTCGCCGCTACCATTTTCCGTATCAATCATAGCTATCTTTTCGCCTAAACCTTGTGCCATCAATAATGCGGAATATGTCTTACCGCTTCCAGATACACCACACAAAGCAATTTTTACATAGCTTCTTTTACGTTCTGCCTTTTTAAACATTACTTATTCCTCCCTTTACACCGTTCTGCACGTCTAAGCAATTTAACAGCCTGCTTTGCGGTTGCTTTAGGCTCACCGTATGCCTGCTGAAGCGCACGAAAGGCCGCTAACTTTTCTTTCTCATTCATTTCTACGTCCTCCTAAAACTCTCTAAAAGTTTGACCGCCGCATCTACAGCGTGTATCCTCTATTGGCACTCTACATCCACAATGTACACATACAACGACCGGATACGGAGATGAACGGACCGGAAATTTAACTGGTTCTGAAAACGTCTTTTTTATTATTTCTACTGCAGTATTCAAACGATCGATTTTTTCCTGCTGTAACTTATCCATTTACAAATCACCTTCGCTCTGCTAAAATGAAGGTGGACGCTAAACCTAGTAAAATTTACATGTCCACCCTGAGCTATCGAAGCTGCAACTTCGGTAGCTCTTTTTCTTTTGCCTATCATCTCAACACCCCTACAGTCACTACAGCAGCCATAATAGCAATGTATGTTCCGACAAATATCGCAGTAGTTGCTACGGTAAAATCTCTAATCATAACCCCTTCCCCCTCAGAACGCCTGAAATATACGCTATTCTGCCCACTGCGAAGATTGTTGCAAGGGTTACTATAATTACACCAGGATACGTTTTAACTATCTCCAATGCGCCATATAACCCAACAACACAAGCTTTTGCTGATTGGTTAGCTGTTTCAACAAACTTTTTCATCATTCTCTCTCCTCCCTTTTCGCTATTATTTCGGCAACTCTTTTGCTCATCGTTTTTTCTCCGACACGCATAGTAGCTTTTTCGGCTAAGTATTTGTTTAGCAATTCCACATGGATCAATGTTTTTACTCCCACTTTGAAGCTAGGAAATTTGATATCGCCTTTAGCTAGTTCTTCCAACTTAGCTCTGCCAATACCGGTTAATTTTGCTGCATCAGCTAAAGTAACTGTTATTTTATCTCTTAAATTGATGTCCTGTGCGGCTTCCATGTTTACTCCTTTCTATGCGCCTTGTGGTTTGTGGTATAATTTTGGTAAATACTTGAAAGGTTGTGATTTTATTGGAATTACTTGATATTGATTATGAAATTTTAAATTTCATTGATCAGTTTGAAAAGGTTACAGAAAGCAACATATTAAAAAAATTCCCAAATGATAAATATGCCACTAAATATCGTTTAAAGCTCTTGTCAACTCCACGTTACACAAATCCTATAGCTATAAATCGTTCTGTCCAAGGTGGGACGCTAACAGAAGTAAGGCAAGAAATAATTCCAGATACCAGCTACATCGAATATAAAAAATTTGTTGAAAAAAGTGGCGGAATGACATTAACCATTGAAACAGAATTTGTTTTTGTTACACCTTTAGGAAGGATGGCTTTGCAAAACCAATCCGTTCAAAAATGCACCAAATCAAAAGCATTAAGGGAATTTAGGTTTTGGAAAATAGTTCCAATTCTAATATCAGCCATAGCTTTACTTGTTGCAATATTGGCATATAATAAATCTCAATCTACTGAACAATATGTGAAAATCGAAATAAGCAAAGAAGCTATTGAAACAATCAGCGGTAACCAATCTTCAAACGGTAACTCCTCTAAAAACTGATTAGATACCATCGGTATACAGCAGAAGAAATAATACTTAACGCCTTTAGCTCCTATGTCTTGCCTGCTTCTTATGTAGCGACGGTAATCCCGCCAATCTTCTAACATACTACGCTCCTTTCTGCTCTCCTGTGCTATAATTGCATTGGAAGGAGGTGATTATTGTGTTAGCCAAAAATATTTATCAAGATATTATGAAGTTCATTAAATTTAGAGAAGCTGAATTATCCTCAACTCAAGAATTGAAAGTATTTTTAATCAACTACCCTCAATTTGAAGTTACACGAATTGGTCGGGTTGGCGACAACTACCTTATATTTGCAGGACAATCTAGCCAAGGGATTCACACCACTCTTTTGCTCCCTGCAGAAGCGCAGCCGTTAAATCTCGTGACAGTTGACTTGTCGGATCAACCCGATATACGGCCAAACAGAATTGGATTTCTTGAACACTCTTAACGCTCCTTGCGATGTTCTCTAGATTATCGTTCAGCTGTTCCAGCAGTTGAACGATTTTTTCGTTTTCTTCATTGTTCATATCCTCACTCCTTTCTACACTTGAGTTGCGGGGTTAGGCGTTGCTACGCTGTTAGCCTAAGCAACAAACGATTATAATAATTAGTTAATGCAAACTTTCTTTGTTCAAACACTGGCATAGATACTAACAATCCAATATCAGCACGTTGTAATTGCTCGACAAGTTTAATCTCATCACTCGATAGATATGGTCTAATGCTCGCACCTTTATCAATACCTCGATGTTCCCTAAATGTCTTTGCGTCCATTCCTAGTACAATGCGGTATATCATATTGATTTCGTTAGAAAAATGATAGTGTTTAGGCTCGCTGTGTGCCATTAACACCGCGTCTGTAAATGCGGGGAATTCTTCTTTAGTCGCAAACAGCGACTTTATGAAGTTTTCCATTTGATTAAATCGATTGATGTAGGATTCCTTAAAACGAGCCGCCTTTTTGCCACGGTATCCCATTACTAAAAAACAAAACCATCTTTTGCCAATAAACATTTTGGCATTTTTTTATTTTGCTCGCTTTTGTAAGAGGACGACGCAAAATTGCGTTCTCTAAATTCATTACTACATTCTAGTTTTTCGATATCTCTTAAAACATCTGAATGTCTTTTCTTGAATGTTTCGGCTACTTGCAAACTATCGCAAAATGGTTGACCGTTCTTTTCGTACAGTCCGTATTCGGGATTGAGAATTAGTTTGTTCATGTTCTCACTCCTTTATGTGTTTATGTGCTTATTTCGGTTACTCTTGTGAACACTTTGTACACTTGCGGGGTAAAAAAATATCATCGACTGTGCTATTTAAAACTTTTGCAATTTTAAAAGCCACATCTATCGATGGTTTTCTGTTTCCGCTTTCAAGGAACGCAATGTATCTAACCGTTACGCCTACATTGCAAGCAAGCATCTCTTGACTTATTTTTTTCTTCGTTCTAATTTCTTTTAATTTGTTCATTGTACCCCTCCTTTCTCTATGTACATATTGTACAGTACATTTCGTGGAATGTCAATAGCTTTTTTTATATTTTTGTTGTATAATGAACACACAGTACACAAGGAGTGGTGAACTTAATGTTAGGTCAACGAATAAAACAATTAAGACAAGATAATGATATAACACAAAAAGAGCTGGCGGACTTCTTAGGAGTAACACCAAAAGCAGTATCCTTTTATGAACTTGGCCAGCGTATGCCGTCCAATGAAATGCTTTTAAAATTGGCTCAAAAGTTTCGGGTAAGCACCGACTATTTACTTGGCAACGAAGAAACCGCTACCGCGGTTGAACACAAGGGATACTACACTAACCCAGAAGCGGCACAAATGGCTCAAGAGATATATGATAACCCAGACATGAAGATATTGTTTGACGCCGCTAAAGACGTATCCCCCGAAGATCTAAAGTTTGTAGCCGATATGGTTGCCCGAATGAGAAAAAAGGAACGTAATGAAGATGATTGAACGAACCATATTATTTAATCTACCTCTATCAATAAAAGGTTTTTGTTTTTGTACTCCTGAAGGTGAAAAAATTTGTGTACTCAATTCAAGGTTTACTTTTGAAGCAAATAAAAAAACGCTTCTACACGAGCAAGGGCATATTGCAAATAACGACTTTGATTGTTGTTATTGCGTTGATGAAATTGAATTAGTTAGATCCAGGTAGTTTTATTTTTTTAGTTTTTCGATTAGTATTATGCTAACTAAATTATAATTAAGGAGATGTTTATATGGCATTTTTATTAAGCATTATATTATTATCAGCATTTATTTTTGGTTTTCAGTTTTCAATTGAATTGATTGTTGATGCTTTTCCTGGAATGCGGGGTTTGTTCTCTGGCAATGGAGCAGCAATTGCAATATTTGCTCTTTCTATTGTAATGATCCTTCCGCTTTTTATAACAGTCCCAATTGCTATAATAGTTGGTATATTTTTTGCTAAAGTTTGGTATGCTGTGGTTTTACAATATTTAGCATTAGAAGGCGTATGGTTTATTTTAATGCCATAATTACCATTCTTTTTGGCACTACTATAGTCGCTTTTTCTGGGGTATCAAAGTGGTTTGGTAATCGCGATAATGTTCAATGAAGGAGATTCATCCTATGAAAAAAATATTCATAATAGCTTTAATTGCAAGTATATGGTGTTCCAGTGTAGCGTTTGCATTTGTAATTGGCGGTTCTAACCTTGGAATTATGGGATACCCAGAATTTAATTCTTATTTGCCGTACGACCCTAGCCGTAATGATATTGCAAGGTATGTAGAAGAAGCTAAAGAGTATGTAGAAAATTGTAATAACGACATACAACGCATTCACGAAGCAAAATTGGAAGCAATATCCCAAGCTAATGACGCAGTTAATCGTTATAACCGAGGATATTAAATAAAAAAGACCGCCCCTGCGCCAACAGGAACGGTCAACGTAACGCCCACACACTAAGCGAGCTGATTACTATAAATATTATAGCACATCAGCTCTGCTACTGCATACTCAAAAAACAGTAAAGGAGCTGATTTTTTATGGCTAGAAAGAAGAAACGTGCAGACGGAAGAATTGTTATCACTAAAACATACAATGGGAAACGTAAGTTTTTCTATGGTGCTACAACCGCAGAAGCGGAACGCAAATGTGAAGCATACGAACAAGAGCAAAGCAAGAACATTTACAGCTCCGATATACTCTATGATGAATGGCTAGATGCCTGGTTAGAATATATAAGCGCTAATATATCTCCATCTACACTAAAAAGTTACGAATGCGTCGTTAATGCTCACTTGCGCAGCGAATTAGGCCAGTATAGCCTTGCTGAAATAACTTCTCCCCTTTTGCGGGAATTCCTAAATAAAAAGAAAGATAGCGGCTTGTCAGCTCGTTCTGTCGAATACATGCATACTTTACTAAAAACATCGTTGCGCTTAGCTGTTGATGATGATTTACTTATCAAAAACCCTATGGATAAAATTAAAAAACCAAAAAAAGAACCTACAAAAAAGATTGTAGCGTTGACCCAAGAACAAGTTAATGATTTTTTGAAAGGTGTAGATAACCAAGAAATATATCGTCTTTTTTATGTTGCACTTGCGACCGGTCTACGTCGTTCGGAAATATTAGGTCTGCGCTGGCGTGATATTGATTACGAAAACAAAACGATCACGGTCGATGAGCCAGTTATAAAAGTTGGAACAAAGGTTATAATATCAAAAACAACTAAGAACAAAACAAGTAATCGAACATTATATATTGACGACCAAACTATAAACATATTAAGGCAACAGCGTAAATCCGTTTTAGAGCGCCAGTTAAAGACCTTCGGATACATTGATAACGATTTAGTATTCCCTAGCGATAGCGGCAATCCTCGAAGCCCTGACTGGTTATCTCGAACAGCTACGCTTCACGGTAAAAAAACTGGTATGCCCGCAAGTTTTTCTTTTCACTCCTTGCGGCACACTCATGCAACGCTACTACTAAAGTCAGGTGTACATTTCAAGATAGTCCAGGCAAGGCTAGGGCATTCAACTTTTCAACAAACAATGGATACGTATTCGCATGTTACTCCCGACATGGACAAAGCAGCTGCAGAAAAAGCATCTAGTTTCTTCGTAGTCAAATTGTAGTCAGTCACCGCTTGATACTTTGTAGTCAAAAAGAAAAAGCACCCCAAAGGGTGCATGAGCACTAATGGTGCGAGTGACAGGAGTCGAACCTGCACGCCGAAGGCGCTAGATCCTAAGTCTAGTGCGTCTGCCAGTTCCGCCACACTCGCAAACAGGCAAAAAAAATGGTGATCCACCCGCGACTCGAACGCGGGACACCCTGATTAAAAGTCAGGTGCTCTACCGACTGAGCTAGTGGATCACATTGGCTGGGGCGGCTGGACTCGAACCAACGCATGCGGGAGTCAAAGTCCCGTGCCTTACCGACTTGGCTACGCCCCAAGGATAGAAACCGGATAATTATGGGGTGACTGGAGGGGATCGAACCCTCGAGTAACGGAGCCACAATCCGCCGTGTTAACCGCTTCACCACAGCCACCAAATTGTCCAAACTTAATAGCTTGGCGACGAATGTTATTCTACCATAGCCACTAGTTTATGTCAATCTTTTTTATAAACTTTTTTACATTTTTTTGCAGGGATTATTATTTGCAGACAGCGATTGCTTCTATTTCAACTTTAACACCTTTCGGCAGTCCCGCAACCTGTACGCAGGAACGCGCAGGAGCGTTTTCAGCAAACTTTTCACCGTAAATGCTGTTAACAACGCCAAAATCTTCCATATCAGTCAAAAAAACAGTGGTTTTTACCACATCGTCAAAAGTCAAACCTGCCTCAGACAATACGCCTTCCATATTTTTCAAGACTCTGATCGTCTGCGCTTCAATACCTTCATCTACTACTTCGCCTGTTTCAGGAACCAAAGCTATCTGACCTGACATATACAACATACCATTAGCCATAACAGCCTGAGAATAAGGCCCGATAGCAGCCGGTGCATTTTCAGTCTTAATAATTTTTTTCATTTGATTTACCTCCATTTAATACTTATCTAAAATATTTTTCAAATTTTACCATCAGCGGCAAAATAAGCCTGTGCCCAAGCCAGTGCAGTTGGTGTCTGTGCCAGTCCGCCTTCCGCCGTTTCCTTAAGCGTGCAGGGCAAACGATCGCCTACTGACTTCATCGCATCAATGGCTTCGTCTGCAGGGATAAAGCTTGTGATACCAGCCAGAGCCAATTCTGCTGCCAGCAACGCCTGTACAGCGGCACCGCCGTTTCGTTTGATACACGGCACTTCTACCAGACCGGCAACAGGGTCACAAACAAGCCCCAGCATATTTTTGAATACTATCGCCACTGCATGCCCTACCTGTTCCGGAGTGCCTCCCAGCACATCTACAGCGGCACCGGCCGCCATAGCCGCACCACTGCCGCATTCAGCCTGACAGCCGCCCATAGCGCCCGACAGTGAAGCGCGGCTGGCTATGACCATACCAATATTACCAGCCACTACCAAAGCTTCAGCCATTTGCCGTTCGTTCAAATTGTAATGCTGCTTCAATGCCAAAAGTACTCCCGGCAGAACGCCGCTGGCTCCGGCGGTAGGAGCGGCGACGATACGTCCCATCGCCGCATTGCATTCACCTACAGCCATGGCATAAGCCACAGCATCGTTGACGACACCGCCTAAAATATTTTTATAATTTTCAGACTGTCTGGCCTCCTGCAGCTTTTTAGCAGCACCACCAGTCAGGCCGCTGTGTGAACTTACCCCGGTCAGACCGAATGCTGCCGATTCTTCCATTACCTGCAGCATTGTCTGCATCTGCTCTAATATAGCATCTTCACTCAGTTCAAGCTCTTCGCTGCTGAGCTTCAGCAGATAAGTATGTAACGGAACACCCTGATCAGCTGCGGCCTCAATCCAGGTCCTTAAAGAAATTTTCTCGTTAATCACGCTGCACCTCACAAAACATTACGGATGAACCGCACCGACTGCATAGGTTCCAAAGCAGCAACCAGATTGATTATCGGCTCCGGCACCACCTGGTCACATTCAATGACCATCGTTGCCAACCCGCCTTTATTCGCCCGGAAAACCCGCATACCGGCAATATTGATACCGGCACTTGCCAAAGCGCTGCTGACCAGGGAAATAACACCAGGTTTATCCTTATGCAAGGTAAGGATCGCCGGCAACTTACCGCTCAGTTCTACAGCCGCACCGTCAATAGAAGTTACCAGAACCTGTCCGCCGCCAATAGAAGAACCAATAACTTCGCATTGTCTGCCATCTGCAGCTGTCAATTTAAAATAAACCGTATTTGGATGTGTCAGATCACCTAGATTGATCGTGGAAAATGCGTATTCCAAGCCCTGCTTCTGCGCAAAATCCATTGCCTGCGGAATCCTGGCATCATCAGGCAGCCAGCCCATCAGTCCCGCAAGAAGCGCCATATCCGTGCCATGGCCGCGGTAAGTTTGAGCAAAGCTCCCATGCAAAGCAATCTGCGCCTTTACCGGCCAGGCCCCCAGAATGCTGATTGCCAATAACGATAAACGTACGGCTCCAGCCGTATGCGAGCTGGACGGACCAATCATTACCGGTCCGATAACATCAAATATATTCATAATAACCTCACTGCTTTTACTATTGCGTCCTTATTCCACATTATCCAGTGAACGATGCGCCAGACCTACACACAACTCATTGAGATTGAGCACGCCTACCGCCATATAAATAGCAACGCACAAATGCTCACCGCAGCGGGCAATACCGATCTTGCCACCGACATTAAAGCCCAAAGCCTTGGTTTTCACCTGCTCTAAAGCCGCATGAGCAGCGCCTGCTACCGCACCGGCGCCAACATGCGTATCTGAAACCAGGCCCTGCCTCTGCGCTGCCACTACAGCACGCTCAACAATCTTGACAATAGACGGAATAAATTCCCCGCCAAAATCGACCGCTGTCGAACGAATACCCTGTTCAGCCAGTTCCTGCTTGATCCTCTGCTCTTCGCTGCGTGAACCTGTAACAGCTATTTTCAGGGCCGCACGGCCGATTTCAATACTGGTGAGTTTGCTGTCGGTCATAATATCAAGCCTCTTCCTCTACATATTCCGGTACTTTAATCGGAGTTTTATCAACAACTGCCACTATTAAAAAGGTTACAATACAAATAAGCCATTCAAAATAAATTACATGCTGCAGAACATGGAGCGCCGGTACAAATTCCCAGACCACCAGCCCTAAAAGTCCGACCAGCGTTGTATAAAAAGCACTGCTTCTGCGGCACAGCCCCGGCGCAAACACAGTAAATAAAAAGACACAGGTCAGAGCGGTAGTCATCGACAGACCGGCAATCATGGTCTTCAAAATACCTGCGGCATTGAAGGCAAACCACAAGGTTATCAAACCAACCCCGAAAATAGTCAGACGATTGACAGTGACAAATTTTTCATCGCTGACAGAAGGATTAATAAAACGTTTGTAAATATCCTGACTGAACAAAGTGCCCGCCCCCAAAAGGATCGTGCAGGCAGTAGAAACATCGGCCGCCCACAAGGCAGCCAGCGTCGTTCCTGATGCCACCGGGTTCAGACTCATAACGACTTTCGGCAGAGCCATAGTCGCCGTAATATCCGGGAAAGAAACCTTCGCTACAATGCCGAGCAGCGCGCATAAAAATCCGATCGGGAAAATCAAAATGCCGCCTAAAAGAAAGCCTTTACGGGCAGTTTTGGCATCACGGGCACCACAGGCAATCTGCACCGGACCCTGTGCCGTGATCGCTTGTGTGACCATAACTATGAACCAGCCGATAATGACCGCCATCGGTATACCAGCCAAAGGATCGAACCAATCCAGCGTCGGCGGCAGCTGAGCCGCAATATTCTCGATCCCGCCTGCATTATTGACGGCGGCAAAGCAGGAATACAGGACACCGACATAAATCAGACAGACGCTGACGATATTGGAAAGACCTGAGGACCACAGACCGCCGATCAGGGTGATGCCGATGAAAACAACGGCACTCATCATCATGCCGCCTTTAAAACTGAAAATGTCAGGCAGCAGCGAAGCCAGAATCGCCCCGCCCGCCAAATACTGCAGCGCCGTAATAACAGACATAATAATAACAAGACCGACCGCGCTGATGACACGACCTTTCGTATCATAGTATTTCTCAAAAAATTCCGGAATCGTAGAAATCTTCATCGCCCGCAGTTTCCCAGCGGCAACAAGCCCCATCACGACAGCCCCCGCTGCCCAGGCTGCATTATACCAGCCTGCCGCCATACCTACTTTAAAGGCATTTTCAGCAACGCCCACTGTAGAAGCCGCACCGACCGCAAGCCCCGTAATATTGACCGCGATCAGGCCGGCACTTAATTTACGCCCGGCAAACAAATACTCCGTCGAGCCTTTATCAGCCCGCCTTTTAACATAAAAACTGATACCAAACAAAAGCGCGATATACACGCACACGATAATCAACTGAATAGACAAATGCCACACTACCTTTCTACGCTGCTACATTGCTGCTTATTAAAACCACTCCGCGCCTCAGAAGGCGCCTGCTGCCATACTACCCTCCTACCCATCAAGTATGGATATAATTATATCAATTTTCTTCTGCAAAGTGAAGTAAAACAGCTTTTTAAAACACTTTTTTACTTTCTTTAGCTCATTTACATTCGCTGGCTGCCTTGTAAAATTTTTTATACTTTGCTGCCGGCAACAAGGATTTTAGATTTTTATGTCGAATGTAAAAAAGATTACAGAAGATTTATTTATCTGAAATTCCCTGATAAGTGAGGCTTAAATTTATGTATTCTTACAAAACCAGCGGCACCTGCTCTCAACAAATAAATTATGACATCGTTGACGGCAAGGTCCATAATGTTACTTTCGTCAACGGCTGCCCCGGCAATCTTAAAGCTATCGGCATCCTGGTAGAAGGACTTCCCGTCGAGGAAGTTGCCGCAAAACTGCGCGGCATTCACTGCGGCAACCGCAGCACCTCCTGCGGCGACCAGCTGGCTCAGGCCCTGGAGCAGCATCTAAACAAATAACAACATCGCAAATTCCAAGGAAAGGGGGCACCTGCAATGTATAAGATCCTCAAAAGTACACCAAACGGCATCGATGAGCTTGAGCTTGAACAATTAGAAAAGGGCTGCTGGATCGACATTGTCAGTCCCTCCCCTGAAGAACTGCATGAAATAGCCGCCGCTACTAAGATCCAGCTGGATTTTCTGACGGCCGCGCTTGACGAAGAAGAAAAATCGCGTATCGAAACTGAAGACGACCAGATCCTGATCCTGGTCGATATTCCTTTTTTACGCAGTAACAAAGACTACGACACACTTCCGCTCGGCATTATCATCGCTGAAGACTTTATTGTCACCGTCTGTCTGGAGCCTAACGCTGTTGTTGCTGACTTTTCTTCCTATAATCATCGTTTCTTCAGCACCTTCAAAAAAACGCGGTTCCTGTTCCAGATCCTTTATAAATCAGCTACTTTATATCTAAAGTATATTCGTATCATCATCAAACGTACTGATGAACTGGAGCAGCATCTGCGTAAATCCATGGAAAACTCCGAGTTATTCAACCTGCTGGATCTTCAGAAGTCACTGACCTACTTTACTACTTCCCTGCGCAGCAATTATATCGTTACTGAAAAACTGCTGCGTCTGCGTTCTACAAATCAGTCAGGACATTTGATCAAGCTCTACGAAGAAGACGAAGACCTTTTGGAAGACGTCATCATTGAATATAAGCAGGCTATTGAAATGGTTGAAATGTACAGCCATATTCTTAACAGCATGATGGAAGTATTTGCCTCTATCATCAGTAATAACCTGAACTTAGTTATGAAGTTCCTGGCTTCTGTAACCATTATTTTAGCTATCCCCACAACTATCGGCGGCTTATGGGGCATGAACGTTCCGGTGCCTCTGGAAGGTAACGAATTCGGTTTTGTCACCATCACTTCCATCGCCCTGCTGATTTCTGTAGGTACAGGCTACTGGTTGTGGAAACGCCGCATGTTCTAGGAGGATATTATGTCAAAAATACTAGCAGAACAATTATTGGCCGGTATTATTCTCGGCGATAACGATAATCAGGAATATATTTATCTTCCAGGCGGAGAAGTAGGAAGCGATACTCCCTGCTGTGTCTTTGAAAGCAAGTCCGGACGACAGGACCTGCCGCTGGATAAAGCCGTAGAACAGGCCAAGCGCCTGCATCTAAAACCCGTAGCGCATCCGGAAATGGGCCGGCGCTCATACTGAACCTGAAGAAGAAGACCCCGCTGCAATAATGCAGCGGGGTTATTTTTATGCTTTTTATTTTTTTACATAACGCTCCCAAAACTCGTCTTCAGGCAGCGGTCGGGCAAAATAATAACCCTGACCCAACTGGCAGCCCAGCTTTTGCAAAACCTTGAGCTGCTCTTCATTTTCAATGCCCTCAGCCAAAGTCAGCGTATCACCAAATTCACGGCACATAGAAACCGCCGCCTTAAACAAAATCTGCGTTTTAGGATTGTCTACGATACTGTCCGTAAGACTTTTGTCAAACTTTACCGTATCAAAATGCACCTGTGACAATAATTCCAGATTAGAAAAGCTAGTACCGAAATCGTCCATGGAAATACTGAAGCCAGCCTCATGCATCCGTTTGATCAAATCCACAAGCAGCTCTTTTTCCAGCAAACCAAAGCTTTCCGTGATCTCCACATCTATCAGACATGGATCAATACCATATTTCTTACAGATAGCCACACTGTTTTTGATTGTATCTTCCGCAATCAACGTTACCCGCGAAACATTTACAGACATCTTAAAAACTCTGCCGCCACGTTCACGCCAGTCTTTCAGCATCCGGCAGACTGTCTTCAGAACAAAGATGTCGATATAATTTATCAAACCATTTTCTTCGTAACCAGGAATAAAATTATCCGGCGCTATTATCACTCCCTGATCGTCGATTTTTCTGACCAGGGCCTCGGCACCTTCTATCAGACCTGTCTGCAGGTTTATTTTCGGCTGCAGGTAAACTTTGAACCTTCCTTCCGCGATCTCGGCCAACAGCCGGTGCGCGCTTTCTGCTTTATGATTATAATCGACGGTCAGATTTTTATAGCCAAACGATTTTGTCGCTTCCATCACCGCATTTGCCTGAGATACTTTTTTATAAATATCCCGGCAATTATCGCTCCATAAGCTGCCGACCGAGACCCTGAAATCTGTCTCTGCACTGAATTTAGCTTTCAGCGCCGCTACTTTTGCTTCAAAATCCGCTTTATCCATATTCAGAGCCAAACTGACAAACTCATCACTGCCGACACGAAATGAATTAACGCCAAAAACACTTTTGATAAGTGCTGCTATCCTGATCAGGACCCTGTCACCCGAATGATAGCCCTTGGTTGCATTGATATTGCGCAGCCCGTTGATATCCATATCGACAATACCTATCTGCCGTATTTTCTTAATTTCTATATCCTTCAACAGACTGCTGTATTTCTCTCTATTATACAGTCCTGTAAGATTATCTACCCAACGGATCTGTTCCAATTTTTGATCCAGATATTTTTTCCTGCTGTTCCAGTTCTTCTTCCTTAAAATTATATTGATTCAATATATCTAATTGTAATGTTGTGGTCTGGTATAACTGAACGTAATAAGGCATAATTTTAGCCATCGCTCTATTCAAATAGAAAGTGAACATATCAGGCGTTTCCTGTCCGATTTCCTCAAACTCATACTCATTTAACAGCTTTGGATCATCGTTGCTTGTAACCATGGTTACAATGTCAGGACGTTTCTCACGGATTGTCTGGAATGCCGGGATAATTCCCTCCATACCGCAGTCAAAAATCACATATTTCATCTCCGGATCATCAGCAAGGCTGGTGATAACGGAAATACATCCCTCTTTGTCAGTGGAAAAGTTCTCCGGAATGGTTTTATGAACGACTAAATCCGGATATTTCTCTACCATCTCCTGAGCGCCGCGGAACTCATCCTCGCTGACTGTAACCGTAGGTGTTACAATACCGATTTTGTAGTCTTCGTCTGCAGCTGCCTCTTCTCCCTCTTTTTCAGCGGTCTCTCCGGCCTCTGTCTCCCCAGCCGTCGTCTCTTCCCCCGCAGCGGCGCCTGTGCTCTCTGCGTCTGCCCCTGTCTGGGATGAGCAGCCTGTCAGGGCTGTGACAGCCAGAGCGGCTGCCAGAAATGCGCTTACCAGTTTCTTTCTCATAGCTTCCTCCATTTTGTAATATTTTATTTATTTCATGGAAGCGCTCTCCTTCAGAAACCGCTTCCCAGAAACCCCTTGCATATTTTAATTTTCAGCCTTCTCCTTTTCTGACTCGAGGTACTGTATTGTATCCTTCTCTATCTCGTCTGCGCTATTGGGGCTATAGTCGTCTGCTGCCATGCAGTCCATCTCATTCTCTATGAAGTCCAGCGCCCGAAAGAGAAGATCAAAAAGTTCCGGCTCTGCCTGCACGCTTCCCCCTGCTGCTCTCTATAGTATGCAAAAGATCCTCAAGCTTATGTGCCATAGATGCCAGATCCTTAAGCCCCATCATAGCCGACGACCCTTTTATCGTGTGCATGACCCGGAAGATATTACGAATATCTTCCTCCGTAAAAGTATTATTTTTTTCTGCCTCTAATAAGACCGCGCTTAGCTGCTCGGTCAGCTGCTTTGTCTCCAGCAGGTATACTTCCAGCATTTCTTCCATTTCTGAATCAAAATACCCCATCTACATCTCCGCCACTTCTTTTATGCTATCGTACCAGACACTGCGGTTTTTCCCATTCCGCTTGCCATAATAGAGCGCCTTATCGGCACAGTTTATGTTTTCCTCAATCCCTTCTTCTTCCTGATATACTTGGAGGCCAAGCGTAACCGTACAAAAGAATTCCTGATCCTCGTGAACAATCTTGAAATGTTCGACATCCGTCCGAATCTGCTCGCTCAGCCGATATGCCTCATCGGCCGTAACATCAAAAAGGACGATCAGAAATTCTTCGCCGCCCCAGCGGATTACCTTGTATTTTCTGCATATCGCCTCAAATATATTGGCAATGCATACCAGCGTCATATCCCCTGCTTCATGGCCATATGTATCATTCACCTTTTTAAAATCATCGATATCTGCCAGTATCAGCACATTTTTCTTTTCTTCCGCCGAATGATCCTTGATATCATCCGACAGATCACCGATTACGTATCTGCGGTTATAAAGGCCTGTAAGGCCATCACGGAAGGCCATATAGTTTAATTTTTCCATGCTGGTGCGAAGTTCCTGATTCTGCGCGTTTAACTCATCCTTCTGCTGTTTCAGCTGCAGATGAATATTAACCCTTGACTGCAGTTCGGCATGGACAAACGGCTTTTTGATATAATCATAGGCGCCTACGCCGAACCCCTTGATCACATCTTCATCTTTATCCTTTGATGTCAGAAAGATAATTGTGGCGTTATTCTGGTCAACCTCTTTTAGCCTGCCAAACAGCTCGTATCCATCCGTATCCGGCAGCACCACATCTAGCAGGATCAGATCGGGCTGATACTGTGCGATCCTCTCCATGGCTTCCTCTCCATTATGTGCTTCGCAGATGAATACTTCGTCCCCAAGCGCTTTCTTAATTTCCTTGCATATCAGCAGGCTGTCATCTATTACCATTACAACCTGTTTATTTTTCGTGCTCATATTTGCCCCTCCGTAGTTACTCATATTACAATGGTTGTCTTTTTTTATTGTACTTACCTGAATTCTTCCATCCT
>ENA-OQHL01001053-OQHL01001053.1-human-gut-metagenome-genome-assembly--contig:-NODE-1053-length-15647-cov-4.430928_pt1 | contig 15647 bp, 14 predicted proteins | sample MGYA00242565_ERZ504723 | MGnify/ENA primary metagenome ERZ504723 (study PRJEB26092, sample SAMD00036211) | human gut metagenome | host: Homo sapiens | study: EMG produced TPA metagenomics assembly of... | reverse complement strand
TTGAGAATGATGGTGTGCTTAACCACCGCATTTTAAAGGTTAATGACTGGATACCACATATTAAAAGATTAGGTGCTGATGCTATATATTTTTCTCCTGTGTTTGAATCCGACACTCACGGATATAATACAAGAGATTATACAAAGATAGACACAAGGCTTGGTACTAATAAAGATTTTGCCAACGTGTGCTATAATCTTCATAATGAAGGAATAAAGGTTGTTCTTGACGGCGTATTTAATCATGTTGGCAGAGGCTTCTGGGCTTTTCAGGATGTGTTAAAGAACAGGGAAAGTTCCCCTTATATCAACTGGTTTGCAAGAATAGATTTTAATTGTAATTCTAATTATAATGACGGGCTCTGGTATGAGGGCTGGGAAGGCTGTTATGACCTTGTAAAGCTTAACCTGTATAATGAAGATGTTATACAGCATATTTTTAATGCTATCAAAGGCTGGGTTACGGAATTTGATATTGACGGCTTAAGACTTGATGTTGCTTACTGCCTCAATCACGATTTTCTTAAAAGATTAAGAAGCTTCTGTGACAGCTTAAAACCAGACTTTTTCCTGTTAGGAGAAACACTGCACGGCGATTATAACCAGATTATGAACGACGAAATGCTTCATTCAGTTACTAATTATGAGTGCTACAAAGGTCTTTATTCAAGCTTTAATTCAATGAATATGTTTGAAATTAACCATTCACTTTTAAGACAGTTCGGACCTGAGAACTGGACACTATACAAAGGTAAGCATTTACTATCTTTTGTTGATAATCACGATGTCACAAGAGTTGCAAGCATACTGAATAACATCCGTCACCTTCCTTTAATATATGCTCTTGCTTTTGGTATGCCAGGAATACCTTGTGTATATTACGGAAGTGAATGGGGTGCAACTGGACGTAAAGAAGATGGTGACCCTGCCTTAAGAACCTGTTTTGACATACCTGTCTTTAATGAATTATCTGACTGGATTGCAAAGCTTGCCAATGCTAAAAAGACATCACCAGCATTACAATATGGTAACTTCTCATCTATAGTCCTCACTAATGAACAATGCGTATTCTTAAGAGAGTGGCGGGGTGAGCGTGTACTTGTTGCAATAAATGCCGCTGACTACAATTATTCTGCCTCATTTAATATGGGCTGTGACAAAGCATATGACCTTATAACCGATAGAGAAATACAGTTAAATAATGGATTGGAATTACCGGGATATAGTGCATTTTTCTTAAAATTATAACTACCCTGTCACACCACACAATATCTTTTAATATGTTGCGTAATAATAAAATCAAAACAGAGAATAGAAAGTATAACCGGAGCTTCTCCTCCAATATACAACTTTCTATTCTCTGTTTTTATAATAATATTCTCTCTAAGAATATCCTATACATCTATATTTTCTTATGTCTTATGACATCCGCAATTCTTAGTGCTATAACTCCTACGATAGCAACGGCTGCGGCAATCCATACCCAGACTGGTACATTATGAATATTAAAACATCTTACATTTATCCACATCTGATTAATTCTCGCTGTTTCGTCATTATCAAAATACTGCATAATAGCACTTCTATGCATTACTTCTTCCGTTGGATACTGTGCTGACAACATTCCTTCTGTCTGCGCCTTAGATGTTCTTAATATATATCTTGAATCATTAGATACTCCTGAGAAGAAATATCCTAAAGAATAATCTATTGCATCAGCCTCACTTATTGTATCATCCTCTTCCATAAGTGACTCAAGACCATAATTCCATTTTAAATAATCATATATAACAGGACTCTGACCACCTGATATAACTGATGTATAGCCAATATAGTACATATTTCTTACTGCATTTTCTGGCATAGATACGAAATTAACAAATGCTTCTGCTGCCTTCTTCTTTTCTGAATTGCCATTAATTCCTGATTTTAACATCGCCCAGCCATCAAAATACATATTAGTACATTCTTCTGGAATAGCAAAATTAAGCTCGACATCATTAGCTTCTGCCTGCTGCATTATGTATACAGCATCACCTGACCACTGATAGCCAGCACTGATCTTACCTGTAATAGCATCAATCTTACCACTGTCAGTTTCAAATGAATATACATTATCTTTAACCTGCTGAAGATATTCTAATACTTCATCAACTGTATCCTTTGATGTGTCATTCATCTCCTCTGCCAGCTTATCAGTATAATCTGCCTGCCTGATAAAATCCTGTGACCTTAACTTATCAGACTTGATTGCACCAATTGCCGCAAACATAGTATCTCTTACATTATCCTTAACAGTAATCATACGTCTGAACTTATCATTATTAATAATCTTCCATGTCGATGCCTCTTGTTTTGTAACATCTTCTGGATTATATATAATACCTGTAACACCCCACATATATCCAGCAGCATATTTACTCCAAGGTTCACCATTGATTGTATTATTATCAAAAGTCTGCTTTATAAATGGTGAAACACCTTTTGCATAATAATTCTCTTTGATTCCTGTGTCGTAGAATTCATCAGAAAATGGTTCAAGCCAGCCCTCAGTCATAAGCTTCATAAACATATATTCTGAAGGACATATTAAATCGTACTCATCACCTAATGTAAGCATATTGTAAAGTTCTTCATTAGTTCCAAGACAGCTATATTCGACATTAACCTTCTTGCCATATGTCTTATAATACCATTCAGCAAAATCATCAACCATAGAATTATCGCCCCTGATATCTGTGCTCTCAAGATCTATTGTTTCATCAGCGTTCCAGCCGCCTTCATCTATATACTCTTCCCAGTTACATATTCTAAGTGTAATTGTATCGTTATCTGCCGCCTCTGCTTTAGTAGAATTAAATCCTTTCCACACTCCTGTTATACTTCCAGACAGCATTTCAACAGCCAAAATCATAGCAAGCGAAACTTTTATAACCATTTTAGTCAAATGTCTGATATAAGATGTAATATCTATAATCACATTTTTATTCATTAATGTTTCTCCTTCTGGGCTTCATTCTTTATAGGTGCAAAATTCATAACAACTTCAACTATAACTACAATCAGGAATATAATTGTCGATAATGCCCATAATGCAGTCCTAATATTAGTCTGCGAACCCTTTGTTGCATTAACAACATATGTACTTATTGTATCAAATGTTGCCGGTTTCGTATAAGTCGCCACAAAATAATCATCAAGTGATAAAGTAACTGCCATAACAAATCCTGATATAATACCTGATGCAATCTGAGGTATAATAATATGAATTAACGTATATCCCGGTGTTGCTCCAAGGTCAAGTGCAGCCTCATAAAGACTTGGGTCCATCTGCTTTAACTTGGGAACAACCGCAAGATATACAAATGGTGCACTAAGCACTGTATGTCCTATTACAAGTGGAATATAAGTATTCTTGCTTACCCCGAATACAACAACCAGAAGAATACATAATGAAAAACCTGTCACGACATCGGCATTAACAACTGGTATCTGGTTAAGAACTGACATTGTACCATTAACATTTTTCTTAGAATAAAATGCTCCAATTGCACCTGTTGTTCCAAGTATTGTAGCAAGCACCGCACTTCCAATTGCAAGTGCAATTGAACCTATAATCATATCTATAAGCTCTGGTGTTGTAAATAATGTCACATAATTATGGAACGAAAATGAATGAATAGCCCCAATATTAGGTGAATCTGTAAAACTATATACTGCTAATATAAGAATCGGAACATACATAAATATAAGTACAAGACCGATAATTGCATATTTAACACATTTTTTAAACATACCTGTCCTCTTTCCCGTCACATATATCTACAGCCTGCGTCCTGAACCTTCATTATCGCTGTCTGCTGATATAAGACTGATTATACATATAATTATAAGAAGTATAAGTGCTATCATTGAACCATTGTTCCAGTCGTATGCACTAAAATAGCTTCCTATAAGACTACCCATAATATATGTACTGTTATAAAGCATATCAAGCACTACATAATTAGTCATCGCTGGCAGGAACACCATTGATATTCCACTTATAATTCCCGGTACAGATAATGGCAATATAATCCTTATAAATGTCTGAAAATTATTAGCCCCCAGATCATTTGCTGCTTCTATAATGCTGTTATCCATTTTCGATAATGTTGTATATAATGGGAGTATCATAAATGGAAGAAAATCGTAAGTCATTCCAATAACTGTATTAATAAATGGATAAAATGCAAGATTACCTTCTATTAATGAAAGAACTTCCTTAAGTGCTGTAATTCTAAGTGTAAAGTTAATCCACATTGGAAGCACAAAAAGCATAAGAATAACTGCTTTTCTTTTAATCTCGCTCTGTGCAAGTATGTATGCAACTGGATACGCTATTAAAAGACACACTATAGTTACAACAAATGCCAGTGCAAAACTGTAACACAATGTTCCAAGTGTGTTAGGATCTGTAAAGAAATTACAGAGATTACTTACTGTAAACTGTCCCTGTCCATTGGTAAATGCATAATATATCAATACAAGCAAAGGGGCTGCAACAAATAATAAAAGGAATATCCCATAAGGAATTCCAAGCTGCTTACGCGATAATACATTATTCATCTTTATTAATTCCTTTCCCTTTACTTACTTTTTTAACTGGAACTTCATCTTGTCTTCTAGCATAACAAGCCCTACAGCATCGTCCATATTCCACAGGTACTCATCATCTACAATAAGGTCGTGTCCATATTCTGTTCTTATAACGTAACTGTAATGGTCACCCTTATAGATAAGGTTGATAATATGTCCAGATACAAGACCTTCCTCCACATTATCACTCATTCTTATATCATATGGCTGGATTGAAACCATAACCTTTAACTTAGCCGTATCAATAGCCTCATTATTCTCATCAACTAAAACATTGTTCTTCATACTTGATTTAGGAATAACTTTTGTTAAATCGCAATTAATAACCTTGCCATTAAAATCAAGTGTATAATCACTATTAATATTAGTAACAAAGCTTGTTGTATGGTCCTCAGCAAGCATAATATGAATTCCGTCCGGCTCAAGCTTCATACCAATTCTTTCACCGACAGAATAACATTTGGTCGTTCTTATAACCATTTCGTACTTGCCCGATTCAACAGTAACCTCATAGTGCATACCTTTGAATATAACCGACACAACTTCGCCCTCAATAATTCCGTCCTCTGGCTTAGTTATAATTACATCTTCCGGTCTTACAACAACATCGACAAGCGTACCCTCTGGAACATCGTCCATTCCTATGAATTCACCACCGCAAAATCTTACTTTCATATGTCCTGTCATAATACCTTTGAAAATGTTACTTTCACCGATAAAGTCAGCTACAAATGCATTCTGCGGCTCATTATATATATCCTCAGGCGTACCAATCTGCTGTATCCTGCCTTCTGAAAGAACAACAATCTTATCAGACATTGTAAGTGCTTCTTCCTGATCGTGTGTTACATATATAAATGTAATTCCAAGTTCATCGTGCATATGCTTCAATTCAATCTGCATTTCCTGACGCATTTTCAAATCGAGTGCACCTAACGGCTCATCAAGCATAAGAATTTCCGGCTCATTAACCAAGGCTCTTGCAATTGCAATTCTTTGCTGCTGTCCACCTGATAAGGTAGATATCTTTCTATTCTCAAACCCCTCAAGGTCAACTATATCAAGAACTCTCTTTACTTTCTTTCTAATCTCCTCTTTTGGCAGCTTTTTAAGTTTAAGTCCAAATGCTATATTGTCATATATATTCATATGTGGAAATAAAGCATATCGCTGGAACACCGTATTAATTGGTCTTTTGTTAGCTGGAAGCTGTGATATATCTTCTCCATTAAGAAGTATTTCTCCACTTGTTGGCATCTCAAATCCTGCTATCATTCTTAATGTAGTAGTCTTACCACATCCGGATGGTCCAAGAAAAGTGACGAACTCTCCTCTTTTTACTTCAAGATTAAAATCGTCTACAGCCTTAAATCCATTATCACTATATACTTTACTAATATGTCTTAATTCTATTATATTATCTGCCATCGTTCTCCTTTTGCACCTCGTGGTTAATTTATTAATTCAGCATATATGCCTTATTACTTCTATCTGTTATTTTAATAATTATACATAGATTTATCAATAATAATCTTCAATATCTCATTATATTGTTACTTTATTGCCTTATTATTCTATTACTTTATTATTTAGTCTGCCTGTCAGGTACGTTGACTATACTATCTATCTTCTGCTTTAATATTGACAGGCTTCCCATTCTCTTTAATGCCATATCAGACTGCTCCTCCATCTGCTTTAGCTTCTGCGTATTTCCCATTGTCTTATATACATTTTTATAAAATTCCGCATTATAATACTCTGCAACCGCTATGCTTTCATCCAGTTCATTGTCCTGAATATTATCTATCACAATCTTATCCCTGCTGGCATAATCTACTGCCCTGCCATATTCATCATTCTTATACAGGTTCATAAACCAGCGTGTATTATATGTCCTGTTCTCATCATTATAATTCTCTGCTACCGCTATTATCATCGCAGCATTAAGAACAACAAGAATTACAATAATTATATCCATAATAATTAATCTGCTTTTCTTCATAATAATCCTCATTCCTGCGCACATTTTGCGCATATCGGCTTTGTGTCAAATGTATACAAACATAAATCCTGCGTATAAAAAATCCATTTTCACATCTATCCTCTTTGTATAAGGCACTGCTCAATTCGTGCGCTTGAAAATGTATCAATAGCCTCTAAATCCTCATCTGTAATGTGATAATATTTCTTAAGCAGTACTCCCATATCTTCCCGCATTTTGTTAAGATACTTTTCATTGTCTGATGTCATAGTTACTTCTTTATCTTTATATGCCGATAACTGTGTATAGTAGTAAAACTGCGAAAGATAATATGCCAGATTAGACACATCTGACTGTGTAAGATTATAATTATCACTATCGTTAGTATTCATAAATCCCACTGACCACACATAATATCTTACACCCATAAGAACCGAATATTCTTTATCAAATGCTTTATTATCAAGAGCATCTATCTCATCACTATAATCCGATAATTCCTTATAACTACTGCTATCAAGATATGAATATATTTTATTACTTATTTCTGTATAATTATTCGTTATTGCTGATTTCTTTACAGCCTTTTTTACAGAGCCAGTTAATGCAATACCAATAAATGCTATAAGAAGCAGTGCAATAACAACTGCGGGTATTGCAAATGCGTAAGCTTTCTTTGAATTACTGTCCGCCTTATTATGTACATTCTTTTCTGTATTATTGAAATCTTTATCATACCTGTCTATGGCTTTTTTATGACTTTCTGTATAATACTTATCTTCCATCTATTATCTCTTTTCTTATATTATTAACGGCAATGCTTTCGTTGTGTCTGTCAATTGCTTTTACAGAAAATATAGCTGCCACCAGTATGATTACAACCGCCAGTACAAGGACAAGCACTTTTACAGCCTCTTCTACAATTATTTTTTTATTAATATCAGCAAGTTCTGCCAGCCTTTGCCTAAGTCCTGCCAGTCCTTTCATATTATGATTTTTCCTGTCCATAATAATTGGAATTGCCACAATATGGACACTGGCTGAGTATTTTATTAAATTCTGCGCCACACGAGGACATATCACATTCATTTTATTATTCATACTTATTTTTCACACTTTCTTCTATAATAAGTTGGATTTGCGTACTATCCGCCGTCCTTATAGCCTGCACCTGTTCATCACTCACATAAAAATATGTCTTTAATATTGCATCCATATTCTTATAAATCTGTTCTACCTTCTCATCAGACGTATCTCCAACCGCAAGCTTTCCATATATATAATGAAGGTTATCCAAATCATAAAATTCATCCAGCAGACCACAAATATCTGTCAGTGCCTTATTCTTATAAAATATATTATCCGCGGCAAGATATTCACTTATATAATTATTCACAAATATGTATATCTGTGCAGCCTCTATCTGTGGGTGATAATCAAGATACGGACCAGCTGACCAGCCTGATATATTAATGCTGTCACTATAATTGAAGAAATCATAGTAATCTTCATTCTCCCAATATCTGTCTAACGTGGCTGTCACCGTATCATATTCACTAACAGCATTTTTCTGCTTAATAAAATACCAGTCGTGTGTAAGCATATACACCACCAGACCAATAAACATTGCAAGAAGCACCGCTATAGCCACTCCACGCACAAGCACTTTTACTGTATACAGCTGCTGTGCGCTTATTGATTTTTCCGCCGTATTAACTTTTGACTGATATTTGTCATAATCTTTTTTATAGGCTTCCCCTGCCCTATTCTTCCTGCCACAATGCGGACACACCTCATCGGTCAGATTAAGCACTGCCCCACAATACTGACATTTCATATTAAATGTACTGCCTTTATAAATATTCTCCCTTTCCACGCTTTCCCTCACTTTTTCTCTCTTTTATGCTATTTATAGATAATTATTTATTGTATATACGAATAAAATGTATTATTTTATACTATACTTTAATATAATATATATTTTTCATATTAACTAAGCGTAATATGCTAAAATCTTCTTTGATGAAATATTCTTTAATGAAACATACGTTATTATAATATATAATCAGTCTTATTGCATTAGTTTATATTTTGTTTTTATAATTCACATTTTACTCACATCTTTTACATATCACGTTCACATTTTCCCTCTAATATAATCATTGTTGAAAGACATATGACATTGCTTTCAATAAACTTTTTCATAAACAGATAACTACCTACTCCCTTAAATTTGTAGTTATCACTCTCCCAAAAATGAACCTGAATGATAATCATATCAATTGCCACTTGATATCATTATCATTCAGGTTCTTTTAGTTTATTTATTAAATATTGTAATCACTTTAATTACTTTGCTGTTTCTATCAAAATATTTTATCCTATAAGTCCTACTTTGCATTAACCCCTGCGATATCCTTAATCACCTCTCCAGCAATTATAAGCCCTACAACAGATGGCACAAATGCCACGCTTCCCGGAATATCACGTCTTTCTGTACATTTGTGTTCTGCTCCTGGTGGGCATATGCAGTTAGTACGACAGCTTATCGACATATCCTCGATTGGCCTTGTTGGCTGTTCTTCTGAATATACAACCTTAAGCTTCTTAACGCCACGTTTCTTAAGTTCACGGCGCATAACCTTCGCAAGAGGACACACCCTTGTCTTATATATATCTGCAACCCTGAATGCTGTCGGGTCCAGCTTGTTACCAGCACCCATACTGCTTATAACAGGAATTCCAAGTTCATTTGCTTTCATAATAATTGAAATCTTAGCTGTAACAGTATCTACCGCATCAATTATATAGTCATACTCATCAAATGGAAATTCATCAGCATTTTCTGGAAGAAAGAAACAATTATGAATTCTTACATCAACATTTGGATTAATCTCCAACATTCTCTCTTTCATAACCTCTGTCTTATACTTTCCAACAGTTTTTCTTGTTGCTATAATCTGTCTGTTTAGATTAGTAAGACATACTTTATCATCATCTATAAGGTCAAATGCACCTATGCCACTTCTTACAAGTGCTTCACAGGCATAACCGCCTACTCCGCCTATTCCAAATACAGCAACTCTCTTATTAGCTAGTTCCTGCATTGCACTTTCACCTAGCAATAATTGTGTTCTTGAAAACTGATTTAACATCTTTATCTCCATTCTGAATTATTAATTACTAAACCTACCAATATGGTAGTATTTCAATAAGAGATTATATTATAATCAGAAGTTTCTGTCAAAGCAATACTTTCATTACTATTCCATACATTTTCTTCTATATATTTATACCTATATATTTTCTTCTATAGTATATTCATATCTATATATTTTTATTTATATATTCGTATTTTTATATTTACATCAATACATTTATTTATATATTCTCATTTCTTATTGTTTCTATAATATTCTGCTTTCTTATCTGTGCTATCGAATATTTCATAATTCCAAGAAGCAGTATAATTACAACAATAACCGACATAACTATAGCTAGTAATGGTAAAGTGTATTTTAACTGCGATTCTCCTGCCGAAATATATATGACATAAGAAAGTATTGTTCCTGACACTACACCGATTATAAGAGCCTTACTTCCATAAAATACACTTTCCAGCCTTATCATTTTATCAAATTCCTTCTTTATCATACCTATCGACTGAAGCATTGCAAACTCTTTACCTCTTAATTCCATTCCCGTTGTAACAGTATTAAATATATTGGTTATGCCAATCAATGAAACAATAGCAATAAATCCATATAAGAATATCTTCATTGTCAGAATAAGTTTTTCATCGTTTCTTCTTTCCTGTGCGGCATTAAATATGTAATTCTGCCCAATATTAAATTCATTGACAAGTATATCCTGTGCTTTATCAGGATCGTCACAGTTAATATTAAGAAGTGTGCTATCTGTATTCTTAGTATCAATTCTGTTCATATAATCGTCACTCACAATAAGGTATCCATAAGAAGTATAAGCATTGTCATATCCAAATGGTCTTTCATTGCTGAGTGCCACAATCCTTATATCGTATAATGTTGTATCATCTGACGATTTACTATTATCCAATGATTTACTGCTGTTTGAAGTATCAATTCTATAAGTTAATACATCACCGGCTTTATAGCCATCGTATATATTAAAATATTTTATATCATTACCATTGTTAATATACTGATATGTATTATCTACAAGTATGCCTCCGCTCTGTGCAGTTTCCTTGCTGATGCCAAGCTTTTTAATATACTTTCCATATTCTTCATTACCTAATGAAATAATACTTATATAGTAACCATTATTTTCTGCTAAACCTGCCTCATATTTATTTACTTCCTTATAATCACTACTATACTTTGGTTCATCTTTTAATGAAGCATAAAAGCCTCTTGCAAATGTAAAATCAGTTATATTCGTTTCATTATTTATCCTGTTCACTATATTGCTTACTTTTTTATTGGCCTCATCCACAGACATACTTTTATATGAAGACATATACACCCTTAAATCTATCTTATCATTGGCATATCTATTAACTGATTCTGTTAATAAACTCATAAAACCATATAAAGCAATAAATGTTGATACACTTAAAGCAATAGATATAGTAATTACCCTGTATTTTCTCTTGTTACGCTTCATATTCTTATATGCCAGAACGCCACCTTCTCCCCATACTTTACCGATTAATTTAGGTGTCTTTAATGACTTAGACTTTATCTTAATATCTTCACTATGATTGATAGCCATTATTGGTGACATTCGCGAAGCCCTAATTGCTGGTACTAATGCCGACAATACAATCGTAACTATCGCAAGTACAATTGATAAAAGCACTCCTAATAAAGAAGGTGCATACACAATGCTCATTTCAAATGTATCAATAAGCATTTTGTTACTTAATACGACAAGTATATAACTTGCTGACAGACCCCCGCCTATGCCTGCTACAATACCTATTACACCCATAAACGCAGCTTCAAAAAATACATTTTTTCTAATCTGGCGTGGCGTAGCACCGATAGAAGCTAACATTCCGTACTGCTTAGTCTTCTGGTTAATAGATATAGCAAAGCTGTTACTTATACATACCGCTGAAGTTATAATAATTATAACCATAACAACAGCTGCCATATTATATACAAATGCAACACTTGAATCATAAAACGCTTCATACTTGATAAGACTGTTATTAATGTAATATGAATGTGTCTTATCAAGCTGGCTCTTTAATGTCTGTATCTCTTTATCTTCAAGCTTTCCCGAATTCAGCTTATTAAATAAAGTCTTATCGACACCTAATATATCAGCCGTTAAATCATATCTGTCCTTGAGTGCTTTTTTATTAAACCTCAAGTAAATGTCCGATTTATTCAAAGATGTATCTGCTTTATTGGCAAGTGTTATAACCGAATAACCTGGTGCAGTTCTTGGCTCTTCACCATATGGAAGCCTGTCACATATTCCAACAACTTTATACGTCTTAGTCTGCTTAGCTTCCAGCTGTTCATCTTCTCGATAAGTATCATTCTGATAAAGCTTTTTGCCATTATATGTCCTGTCGCCTATATCAAATGTAATCTTATCTCCAAGATTATATTTAACACCACCATTGGTCTTAATATGACTTGATATAACTATTTCACTGTCATCTTCCGGAAGCCTTCCTGATGTTACATTTATTTCTGCCTTTTCAAATGTATCACTATCAAGTGCTTCTATATAAACATATGGTTTGCTGTCATTAACACATCCGTCAAGCACTCCATAGCCAACTTCGTGTGTTTCATAATAGCTCTCCACCTGCCTGTTATTAATAACTGACTCCTTCTCCTTATCAGTCATATCATATAAAAGAAGATGAAAATCTCCATCTACCTTCTTTGATCTTAATGTTACGCTTTCTTTTAAACTTACCGCCATAGTTGCAACTGCAGTAAGAAGTGCTGTTGCAAGTATAATACCAATAATTGTAACAATTGTTCTTCTTTTATTAAGCTTTAGATTCCTTATTGTCAACCTGTTAAGTATCTGCATATAAACTCTCCTTTCCAGCCCGTTTCATGAATTTACATAATTCTATATCTTATAAAATCTTATAAAATTATGAAACTATTTATATAAGGCTCGTGCCTGTTCATAATCTTTATACAAGCCTGCCATCTTCAATTCGTAATATTCTGTCTGCAATCTTTGCAATTTCAAGATTGTGGGTAATCATTACAATTGTCTGCTTATATTTCTGATTAGAGAGTTTTAATAATTCTACAATTTCATCACTTGAGCGTGAATCAAGATTTCCTGTCGGCTCATCAGCAAGAAGTATTGCTGGGTGATTAATCAATGCCCTGCCAATTGATACTCTCTGCTGTTGTCCACCTGATAACTCATTAGGCAGATGTGTCACCCTGTCCTTTAAACCAAGAGTGTTGATAAGCTCATCAAGTTCGCTTTTGTCTGGTGTCCTGCCATCAAGCTCACAAGGTAAAGTAATATTTTCTTTAACATTAAGAATTGGTATAAGGTTATAGAACTGATATATAAGCCCTACCTGTCTTCTTCTAAATATTGCTATCTTATCACTATTCAATGAATATATATCCTCACCCTGTATATATACCTTTCCACTTGTAGGTCTGTCCACACCACCAAGCAAGTGAAGAAGTGTTGATTTACCACTTCCTGAACTTCCCACTATAGCTACGAACTCGCCTTGTTCCACGCTGAATGAAATGTCATTTACTGCAAGTACAGCATTGTCACCTTTGCCATATTGTTTAACAAGATGTTCTACCTTTAATATCTCCATATACTGCCTCTCTTTCTGTCGTAAATATAGATTATAAATATGCGTTGCTTTATTACATATCTCAATATACACAAGCAAAATGACATTTCGGTGACATTTATTTTATATATTTAACTATAAACACTGTTTCTTCATCATCAGACTCCACGCTTATATATCCTCCCTGCTTCTCAATTACTGCCTTAGCAAGCGGAAGTCCTATTCCCATACTGTTATCTTCGTATTTAGCTTCACTGTAATAGCGTTCAAATATCTGCTTCTGCTGTTTATCACTCAGTTTCTCACCTCTGTTAGTTATATACACTGCTGTATACACATCATTATCTGTTATATTTATCTTTACAGTACCTTTATCATTACTATGTTCAATTGCATTTTTAATAATATTCTGCAATGCTTCCCTGTTCCAGTTATAATCTCCCTTTATATATATATCCGATTTATTCAATTCATCTTCATTGCGATTATCGATATTCTTTTCTATATTTACATTTTTAATTTCTGCTATAACCTCAAGATTACCGACAGCTTCTTCTATAATCTTATTAATAGAAATGTTCTCATTATTGAACTCAACTACACCTGCATCAATTCTTGACAGCTTAAGCATAGACACAATCATCCAGCTCATTCCATTAACCTGATTTAAAGCTTCATATATGAATTTCTTTCTTTGTAGAATAGTCCATATCCGGATTTGTCATTAAGATTATCCAATAGAACCTGCGTTGAAGTAAGCGGTGTCTTTAACTGGTGTGATATGTCCGATACAGACTGCGCTAACATAACCTTTTTTATTCTGGCTGAGTCCGCCTGTTCTTTCATATATACCATAATTTTATATAGCGAATTCTTAAGACTGCTAAGCTCGTCTTCTGAATTATCATTTATTTCCAGCTCATAATTACCGCGTGATATTTATCCATATAATCCTGCAACTCGAAAATGTCTTTCTTCCTTCTCCTCAAATACATACAAAAACATATAATAAACAATACCGACATCACGCCTATAATCGAAGTGCTGACTATGATATTGACATTTCTTATGTCACTCATATCTTTAATGTAAAATGTATTATCTGTTATTCCATTTTTTCTTAATATACTGTCAAATTCTTCTGATGTCGTACTACTTTCAAGCTCACTGTAGGACTTATTTAATATAATCGCAATTTCTTCCATATCAAGGTCTGGATATTGGTTAATAACATTTTCCATAATACATCTTATATATGTATTCTCCATATTCTTATACTTATGTGTATACCAGCTTATCCAGGAAATATATGTCACTACACTGACAACCAGCACTACACCTATTAATAGCAGGCTTTTAACCGCCTGCTTATTCTTATATGCACCCATATTCTCTCCAATCTGTTATCATATTCTTTCTAATCTGACAATCTGTAACCTACGCCCCTGACCGTCACAATAATATTTCCTTCTTTATCGCCGCAGCTCACTAAAACTGCCGGCAGGGGATAGACCATGTTCCCCGGTTTCCATTGTTGTTTTGCCATTAATGGCCCTCCTTTTCTAATTTTGCTGCAGCTCTTCCATAAGTTTTGGAATGAGCTGCTTTTTCCTGGAGACAACTCCGGGAAGAGGGATCAGGTCGCCTCCCGCCTCCATGGAGAATGCATCGGCGGCGATCTTCGCCGCGTTGTCCGGACAGCACAAAAGCTGGGTGGACTGAGACAAAATATTGGTAAGCATAAAATAGATCATATCCACCTCATGGTGAGACCGGGCGAGGGACATATATTCTTTCAATCTTGGAAGAGCTTCGTCCAGCTCCTCCTGGTTCATAGAGGATACCTGGCCCACGCCAAAGGTAGTATTGCCCGCAGTGAACTTTTTAAAATCCTGATAAAAAATTTCTTCCGCTGCCTTATTTTTCAGATTGCTTCCTGCGGTAAACATGTCCCGTGCATAGCTTTCCATGTCAATACCGGCAATGTGTGCCAGTGCCTGTGCTGCTTTTTTATCCACCGGCGTGCATGTGGGGGAGCGAAAAAGAAGGGTATCCGAGATAATAGCGGAACACATGAGGCCGGCAATGTCTTTAGGGATATCTATTTTATTTTCCTGGTACATCATGTAAATGATCGTGCTGGTACACCCTACCGGCTGGTTGCGAAAACTTACCGGCTGTAAGGTTTCCACATGGCCCAGCTTGTGATGGTCGACGATTTCCAGAAGCTGGGCAT
>ENA-OQHL01001052-OQHL01001052.1-human-gut-metagenome-genome-assembly--contig:-NODE-1052-length-15653-cov-9.707136_pt1 | contig 15653 bp, 10 predicted proteins | sample MGYA00242565_ERZ504723 | MGnify/ENA primary metagenome ERZ504723 (study PRJEB26092, sample SAMD00036211) | human gut metagenome | host: Homo sapiens | study: EMG produced TPA metagenomics assembly of... | reverse complement strand
TACAGCTATCCAGATTTCACGAAATTACAACAGTTTATGATGGTAAAAGATCAGACATTCAGTGTTCTGGTAGGACCGGACCATCTGTTTGAAGCAGTATGCGCTGTTGGCGGTGACGGTGTTGTTTTAGACTGCGTCCCTGAAAATCAAAAAGCTCTTTCACCGGAATGTCAAGTGCCTCAGCGATATCGAACAGAAGATTCAACGAAATAGAGGTTTTTGTATTTGGCGCTTCGATGTTGCTCATATGGGTACGACTGATATGTACCGCCTCGGCAAGTTCGGCCTGCGTCATTCCTTTTGCTCTTCGGTAGTAGGCAATCGTAAGTCCAAGAAGGCGAAGATCGTTCAAGCGTTCGTAATTCATAGTCAGGAATCCCCCTTTTAGTTTTATAAATATAATGATAATACGTAATGATACAACGGAAAACAATCAAAAACAAGGCACTTGCACATTAAAAGTTTGCATCAACAAACGGATATACCATAGAAGCAAACCTGTGAGCGGGAAAATCAGTTTGTCATAAGGCTTGTGAAGCTTTGATATAACTGTAATCGGCCATATCCCCATTCTCTGCTCGGATACGTAATAGTATCAGTTCGGTCTGCACCGCGGATCAGGTAGTTTTTTACCTCCTGTGCCGTGAAATAGCGGGCGGGAGTGCGCTGGATGCCCCATTGCAGAAAAAGAGCAGCGGCGCCGGATGTAATGGCGGCGGACGCACTCGAACCGCTGAAGCTTACATAGGAGCCGGCCGGTCCCGGTCCGGTAACGGAGACGCCGGGAGCGGCAAAGTCGGGCTTGATTTCACCAAGCCGGGTAAAGCCGCGGCCGGATTCCGGGGAAAAACTGTTGTTTGCTGCCTGATACGTGGAGGGAGAAAGAACAGGAACCGTGGCAGAAGGTGTCGTCAGTGTCGTGTACGGATCCGGTTCCAGAAATGTCACATCGGAGGTGGAAAATCCGGTGATCGGGAGCCAGATGTGGAAATCCGGCGGCGATGGAAAAGCGCGGTAAACCTGAAGCGTCCAGATACCGGGGGTCGGATCCAGCATGCGGATCAGAATGAGCTGGCTGCCGGTCGTGGCCTGGACCACTTCGTAGTTGACGTAGATCACGGTGCGCTCCAGAACGAAGGTGATCCGCTGTTCCTGATTCAAAGAGACGGGAATCCGCGGAATCGTCTCGCCGCCGGGAGAGCGGAAACCGACAGAAAAAAGCTGTGGAGCCTGTCCCCAGAGTTCCAGGGTGAAACCGCGGTTTCCTTCAGAAACGAGAAACTCTACATTTTTCGGGGTGTAAGTTTCGGATACAGAGCCATAATAATGGTGTGCTGCATTTCCTTCGTTGCCGGTCGCGCAGACGGGGATCACACCAGGCGTGTTGCCGTAGCGCGCCAAGGTCAGAGAAACGGGGAGCGTGCCGGAGTGGCTGCCCTGATTCGTCCCGAGTGCCAGACAGAGGACGAGCGGTTTTCCTTCCGCAGCTGCGGTTTCATTCAGAAAGTGCATGGCGGAGAGCAGGTCATCTTCCTCGAAGACGGGAGCATTGGAGGACACAAGATAAAAATCTTTCAGATTCTGTTTGGCGGGTTTTAATTTAACAACGGCAAAATCTGCCTCCGGTGCGGCGCCGAGAAATCCGGCGGAGGCATCCGGAGTACCGCCGGCCACGCCTGCGACATACGTGCCGTGCCCGTCGGGATCGGTGACGGGAACAAGGGAGAGTGGATTGCCGCTTTCAAGTGCCGCGTCGAGATTGGACTTGGTATAGAGACTGCCGTAAGGAAACTGCGCCGGCGGCGTTCCCGTCCGGTCCGTCTGATCCCAGACGGCGAGAATCCGGCTCTGTCCGTTGGCATGCAGAAATGCGGGGTGGCGGTAATCAATGCCGGTGTCCAGAAAACCGAAGATTACATTTTTGCCTGTATATCCGCCACCGTAGAGATTCTGCGTCTGGACAATCCCGGAGACTTCCAGTGAGAGCGTGGAGAGCGGCGTAAAAAGTTTTGGAAGCCCGGTAAAGGGAACTGCGCCGAAGAGATTTTCCGGCAGCAGACTCCGCTCGAGAAAGAGAACGGAATACTGTGGGTTCAGCGTAAGAAGAGCACTTGACTCCGGAAACAGCATCTGGTACCGCTCGGACTGTGCCACGTAATTCTGGATCAGAATGTTGATGTAATCGTTGGAATAAATGATGTCTGTAAGATCCATAAAGAGATCCTTTGTTTTTGATGCTATTGTATGCAAACATTACGTCAAAGTATGCATGAAACAAAAAAGCCCCCCTTACCTGACGCAGTGTCTGCGCGGTAAAGGGGACGAAATAGAATCAGCTTTCGAGAAGAGCGCTGATATCCTGTTTCGGTACTTCCATTGGGTAATGGCTGTCGAAGCATGCACGGCAGATCGGCAGATCGCCGACCATGTTCTGGAGTTCATCGATCGGCATGTAGCCAAGAGAGTCGGCTCCGATCTGCTGACGGATCTCCTCCGTGGAGTGAGAGCTTGCGATCAGCTGTTTGTTCGAAGGAACATCGGTGCCGAAATAGCACGGATACAGGAACGGCGGAGAGCTGATACGGACATGGACTTCGGTCGCGCCGGCTTTGCGAAGCATCGTGATCAGGTTGGAAATCGTTGTTCCACGGACAATGGAGTCGTCGACGAGCACGATCCGTTTTCCTTTTACAACAGATTCGAGAACGCTCAGCTTGATTTTGACGCTGGATTCCCGTTCCTTCTGGGTCGGCTTGATGAAGGTACGGCCGACATAGCTGTTTTTGTGGAACGCAAGACCGAACGGGATGCCGGATTCTTCGGAATAGCCCTTTGCGGAGGCAAGTCCGGAGTCCGGGACACCACAGACGAGGTCTGCATCAACCGGGTAGGTCTTTGCGAGAGTTGCACCGCCGCGGATTCTGGCTTCGTAGACACTGATATTGTCTATTTTGCTGTCGAGGCGGGCAAAATAAATATATTCAAAAATACAATGCGCTTTTTTTACGTCAACCGGCATAAATTCGGATTTCAGATTTCCGGTTTTGTCAAACGTTACAATTTCTCCCGGAGCGACATCGCGGACGAATTCGGCGCCGATCGAAGTGAGGGCGCAGCTTTCCGAGGCGAGAACCCAGGCGTTGTCCCGCTTTCCGATGCAGAGCGGTTTTAAGCCATATGGGTCGCGCACGCCGATGAGTTTTCTCGGGCTCATGATGACAAGGGCATAGGCGCCGCGGATTTCTTTTACCGTGCGTAGAATCGCTTCTTCTACCGTTTTGGAATGAACGCGTTCCCGCGCAATACCGTAGGCGATGATTTCAGAGTCAATCGAAGTGTGAAAAATTGCGCCGGTGTTTTCCATCTGCTCGCGCAGTTCCATAGCGTTGACCAGATTTCCGTTGTGCGCAAGGGCGAGGGAGCCTTTCAGATAATTCAGAACGAGCGGCTGTGCATTCTCTACGGTAGTGGAACCGGTGGTAGAGTACCGGACATGGCCGATGCCGATATTGCCGGACAGCTCTTCTAATTTGGATTCTTTGAAAACTTCGTTGACAAGGCCAAGGCCTTTGTAGGATTTCACATGGCCCTTTGGACCGCTGGTGTCAGAGACGGCAATTCCGCAGGACTCCTGTCCTCTGTGCTGCAGGGCGGAAAGGCCATAGTAGATCGAAGGACTGACGTCGGCACCATCCAGATCGTAAATGCCGAAAACACCACATTCCTCCCGGAGACCGGTATCATAACAATTGTTTGACGATGGCTGCATAGGTATTCTCCTTTTTTCAGTTGTAGACCTGCATGTTTTAAAAACATTGATTATCATACTCATTTTTGCGGATGATGTCAAGAAAATCGTGATATGTATAAAATATGGTGCAGAAATTTAGGATTTCGTGGAAAATGTCGAAAATAATAAAAAATAGTAAAAAAAAGTTGCAGGAAATTCGAGATGTGTTATAATCGTTTTTGATTTTGAATGAAAGCCCCGGACAGCAGCTATGGATGAGCCATGCTTGCATGAGCGAATTCATAGATATTGGCCGGGCAAGACGACATGAGTAAGTAGGGCGATAGCCCGGATTACGAATGTTGTCAGCAGTTACGGGAGCGACGCAGGCGCGGAGTAACTGGCTTTCATCATAGAGATGTCGCCGGCAGGCGACATTTCCTTTTAGAGAAACTTGTGACGGAAAAGAAAATATCAGAAGAGAAAAGCAGGAGGAAATCAATATGGCAGTAAAATATGTCTTTGTGACAGGCGGAGTAGTCTCTGGCCTTGGAAAGGGAATCACGGCGGCGTCCCTTGGACGGCTTTTAAAAGCCCGAGGATACAAAGTGACGATGCAGAAATTTGACCCGTACATCAACGTTGACCCGGGTACGATGAACCCGATTCAGCACGGCGAGGTTTTCGTTACCGATGACGGCACAGAGACAGACCTCGATCTCGGCCACTACGAGCGTTTCATCGACGAGAGCCTGGATAAAAATTCCAACGTGACGACCGGAAAAGTATACTGGTCTGTTCTGCAGAAAGAACGCCACGGTGATTTCGGCGGAGGCACCGTACAGGTCATTCCGCACATTACAAACGAAATCAAGAGCCGTTTCTACCGCGGAAAAGAAGTAGACGAGGAGCGTATTGCCATCATTGAGGTCGGCGGAACCGTCGGCGATATCGAGAGCCAGCCGTTTTTGGAGGCAATCCGCCAGTTCCAGCATGACGTCGGACACGAGAACGCCATTCTGATCCACGTTACCCTGATTCCATATCTGAAAGCTTCCGGTGAAATGAAAACAAAACCGACGCAGGCGAGCGTAAAAGAGCTGCAGGGAATCGGTATTCAGCCGGATGTCATCGTATGTCGGTCCGAGCATCCGCTGACCACTGAGATCAAAGATAAAATTGCTCTGTTCTGCAACGTTCCGTCAAGCCATGTTCTGCAGAACCTGGACGTGGAGTATCTGTATGAAGCTCCGCTTGCCATGGAGAAAGAGAACCTGGCGCAGGTTGTCTGCGAGAGCCTTCACCTTCCATGCCCGGAACCGGATCTGTCCGACTGGACCCATATGGTAGAAGCACTCCGCCATCCGAACAAAGAGGTGACGATTGCGCTCGTCGGAAAGTATATCCAGCTGCATGATGCATACCTGAGCGTTGTTGAGGCATTAAAACACGGCGGAATTGCAAGCCATGCAAACGTACACCTGAAATGGGTGGATTCCGAGCTGGTAACCGAGGAGAACGTGGCAGAGTATCTGAGCGATGTGGACGGTGTTCTGGTACCGGGCGGATTCGGAAACCGCGGTATCGAAGGCATGATCACAGCGATTCGATATGCAAGAGAGAACAAGATTCCGTTCCTCGGCCTCTGCCTCGGCATGCAGCTGACGATTGTTGAATATGCAAGAAACGTTCTCGGTTACCACGACGCACACAGCATCGAGATGAACCCGAACACCATGCACCCGGTGATCGCACTGATGCCGGATCAGGATGGAATCGAGGATATCGGCGGTACGTTACGTCTCGGCGCATATCCATGCGTCCTGGCAGACGGATCGAAGGCACAGGAGCTGTACGGTGAGAAAGAGATTTCCGAGCGTCACCGCCACCGCTATGAAGTAAACAACGATTTCCGGAAAGCACTGACCGAAAACGGCATGGTTCTCTCCGGTGTTTCTCCGGACGGAAGAATCGTTGAGATGGTAGAACTTTCAGATCATCCGTTCTACATCGCAACGCAGGCACATCCGGAGTTCAAATCCCGTCCGAACCGTCCGCATCCGCTGTTCCGCGGCCTGATTGCAGCAGCAGCCGAGTACCATGCAGCGAAATAATGGATCGAAAGTGTAGAAAATTATGTAAAATGCAGCAATAACCTAAGAAAGTAAAGAAAAATTGTAAAAAATTATATAAAAATTAAATTTGCTCTTTACAGGATGAAAAAAATAGAGTATAGTAAGGGCAATCCAAAAAGAACGGCGGGGAATGAAATGTTCCCCTCCATTCTTTTCTGGAAAACAAAAGAGAACCGAAAATAAGAAAAGGTAAAGGAAGGGAAGCCGTATGACACAGAGTAAAGAGCGTGTCATGGGAGAAGAAGGGCTGTACCGTTCTTCCTTTGAACACGACAACTGCGGTATCGGAGCAGTCGTGAACATCAAAGGTGAAAAATCCCATGCGACCGTAGAAAACGCATTAAAAATCGTAGAAAATCTTGAACATAGAGCCGGCAAAGACGCCGAGGGTAAAACAGGAGACGGAGTAGGAATCTTGTTGCAGATATCGCACAAATTCTTTTCCAAAGCCTGTTTGACCCTCGGTTTTTCATTAGGCGGAGAACGGGAATACGGCGTCGGCGTATTCTTCTTCCCACAAAATGAGCTGAAACGGAACCAGGCAAAAAAGATGTTTGAGATCATCGTGGAAAAAGAGGGACTGGAACTCCTTGGATGGAGAACCGTGCCGACCGTTCCGGAAGTTCTCGGCCATAAGGCAAGAGAGTGTATGCCTTACATCATGCAGGCATTCATCAAAAAACCGGAGGATGTGGAAAAGGGAATCGCTTTCGACCGTCGTCTGTACGTCGTACGCCGTGTTTTCGAACAGAGCAACGACAACACCTATGTGCCATCCCTTTCCAGCCGTACCATCGTATACAAAGGTATGTTCCTCGTAGGACAGCTCCGCACTTTCTTCCGTGATCTGCAGGATACAGATTATGAATCTGCCATCGCCATGGTGCATTCACGGTTCAGTACAAACACCAACCCGAGCTGGGAAAGAGCACATCCGAACCGTTTCATCGTACACAACGGTGAGATCAACACCATCCGCGGAAATGCTGACAAGATGCTGGCCCGTGAGGAGACGATGTCTTCCCCGATGCTGCAGGATGAACTTCATAAAGTGCTGCCGGTTGTCAACACACAGGGTTCTGACTCCGCGATGCTCGACAATACACTCGAGTTCCTGACCATGAGCGGTATGGATCTTCCGCTGGCTGTCATGATCACGATCCCGGAGCCATGGGCAAACAACGATACGATTTCCCAGGAGAAACGTGATTTCTATCAGTATTATGCAACGATGATGGAGCCGTGGGACGGACCGGCATCGATCCTGTTCTCCGACGGAGATGTGATGGGAGCAGTGCTTGACCGCAACGGTCTTCGTCCTTCCCGTTACTACATCACTAACGATGGATTTCTGATCCTCTCCTCTGAGGTCGGTGTTCTGGAAGTTCCGGAAGAAAAAATCGTCTTAAAAGAGCGTCTCCATCCGGGCAAGATGCTTCTCGTCAACACCGTACAGGGAAAAGTCTTAAACGATGAGGAAGTCAAAGAATATTACGCAAAGAAACAGCCGTACGGCGAATGGCTCGACAGTTATCTGGTACAGTTAAAGGATATCAAAATCCCGAATCTGCCGGTCGAAGAGTACACGAAAGAAGAGCGGATGCGCCTGCAGAAAGCGTTCGGCTACACCTACGAGGAGTACCGTTCCTCCATCGGAAAGATGGCATTAAACGGTGTCGAGGCAACCGCTTCGATGGGTATCGATACCCCGCTTGCCGTTCTCTCCCATGAGCATCAGCCGCTGTTCAACTATTTCAAACAGCTCTTCGCACAGGTAACGAACCCGCCGATCGACTGCATCCGTGAGGAGATCGTAACTTCCACAAGCGTTTACGTCGGACGTGACGGAAACCTGCTTGAGGAGGAGCCGAAGAACTGCCAGGTATTAAAGATCAACAATCCGATCCTGACCAATACCGATATGCTGAAGATCAAGAACATGAAAGTCGAAGGCTTCAAGGCAGTGACCGTTCCGATCACCTACTACAAGAGCGCACCGCTTGACCGTGCGATGGACCGCCTTTTCGTCGAGGTTGACCGTGCACACCGGGCAGGAGCCAACATCCTGATTCTCTCTGACCGCGGTGTCGATGAGAACCATGTGGCGATTCCATCCCTCCTGGCTGTATCTGCGGTTCATCAGCATCTGGTAAAAACGAAAAAGAGAACTTCTCTTGCGATTATTCTGGAGTCCGGCGAGCCGCGCGAGGTGCACCATTTCGCAACACTGCTCGGCTACGGTGCCTGCGCAATCAACCCGTATCTGGCACTCGACACGATCCATGAGCTGATCGAAGAGGGTATGATCAAGAAAGATTACTACGCAGCCGTTGAAGATTACAACCACGCAGTCATCTCTGGTATCGTAAAAATCGCAGCGAAGATGGGTATCTCCACGATCCAGTCGTATCAGGGTTCCCAGATCTTCGAGGCCATCGGTATCTCAGCAGATGTCATCGACAAATACTTCACCGGTACGGTCAGCCGTGTCGGCGGTATTACCTTGGAAGACATTGCAAAAGATGTCGATGAGCGTCATTCCCAGGCATTCGATCCGCTGGAGCTGTCTACCGATCTGACACTGGACAGTATCGGCCGTCATAAATCGAGAAGCCAGGGCGAGGAGCACCGCTACAATCCGCGCACCATTCATACACTGCAGGAGTCCACAAGACGCGGCGACTACAAGATGTTCAAAGAGTACACAGCAATGGTCGACAGCGAGGAGAGCGGCTATCTGCGGAGCCTGATGGACTTCGATTATCCGGAGCAGGGCGTTCCGCTCGAAGAAGTTGAGAGCGTAGATTCTATCGTAAAACGATTCAAAACAGGTGCGATGTCCTACGGTTCTATTTCCCAGGAGGCACATGAGACACTGGCAATTGCCATGAACCGTCTGCATGGAAAATCCAACACTGGTGAGGGCGGTGAGAGTGATGACCGTCTCGAATCCCCGGAGAGATGCTCCGCGATCAAACAGGTAGCATCGGGAAGATTCGGCGTTACCAGCAAATACCTTGTCAGTGCAAAAGAGATCCAGATCAAGATGGCCCAGGGTGCAAAACCGGGCGAGGGCGGCCACTTACCGGCCGGAAAGGTTTACCCGTGGATTGCAAAAACACGTCACTCCACACCGGGTGTATCCCTGATTTCCCCGCCGCCGCACCACGACATCTACTCCATCGAGGACCTTGCACAGCTGATTTATGACCTGAAAAACTCGAATGTGAATGCAAGAATCTCCGTTAAACTGGTATCCGAAGCAGGTGTTGGTACTGTCGCAGCAGGTGTTGCAAAAGCCGGAGCACAGGTTATCCTGATTTCCGGATATGATGGAGGAACGGGAGCAGCACCGAGAAGTTCCATCCACAATGCAGGACTTCCATGGGAGTTAGGCCTTGCCGAGACCCATCAGACGCTGATCAAAAACGGCCTCCGCAACCGTGTCATGATCGAGACTGATGGTAAGCTGATGAGCGGCCGTGACGTTGTGATTGCAGCACTCCTTGGCGCCGAGGAATTCGGTTTTGCGACCGCACCGCTTGTAACGATGGGATGCGTTATGATGCGTGTCTGCAACCTCGATACCTGCCCGATGGGTATTGCAACCCAGAACCCGGAGCTGCGCAAACGTTTCCGCGGCAAACCGGAGTACGTCATCAACTTCATGCACTTCATCGCAGAAGAGATGCGGGAATACATGGCAAAACTTGGCTTCCGCACCGTTGACGAGATGGTCGGCCGTTCCGACCTCTTAAAGAGAAATGATAAAGTGACGAACGAGCACGCAGACCGCGTAGACTTAAGCCAGATCCTGAACAATCCGTTTGCAAAAGCAGGCGAGAAGGTAACGTTCGATCCGAAAGATGTTTACGACTTCAAACTTGGCGCAACCCTGGATGAGAAGGTACTCTTAAAGAAATTCGGTCCGGCAATGGATAAGAAAGAGAAGAAGACCGTCAAAGTCGAGATCACCAACACCGATCGTACCGTGGGAACGATTCTTGGTGCCGAGATCACCAGAAAATTCGGCACCTCTCTGGAGCCGGATACGTACACCGTACAGTGCAAGGGTGCCGGCGGACAGAGCTTCGGAGCATTTATTCCAAAAGGACTGACCCTGGAACTTGAGGGCGATTCGAACGATTACTTCGGAAAAGGCCTCTCCGGCGGAAAACTGGTTGTCTACCCGCCGAAAGCAAGAAAGTATAAACCGGAAGAAAACATCATCGTCGGAAACGTTGCCCTCTACGGCGCAACGAGCGGTGAGGCGTACATCAACGGTATCGCAGGAGAGCGTTTCTGTGTCAGAAACTCCGGTGCTTACGCCGTTGTCGAGGGTGTCGGTGAGCATGGATGCGAGTATATGACCGGCGGCCGTGTCGTTGTCCTCGGCGCAACCGGAAAGAACTTTGCAGCCGGCATGAGCGGCGGTATCGCTTATGTCCTGGATGAAAAGAGCAACCTGTACCGCAATTTGAACAAGGAAATGATTTCGATTGAACTGGTAGAAAGCAAATACGATATTGCAGAGCTGAAAAACATGATTGAAAAACACGTCGCACACACCGGCTCTGAAAAAGGTAAAGAAATTCTCACACACTTTGACGAATATCTGCCGAAATTCAAGAAGATCATTCCGAATGACTATAAGCGCATGATGATGCTGAGTGCCCAGATGGAAGACAAGGGCCTTAGCAGCGAACAGGCACAGATTGAAGCATTTTACGAAAGCATGCGTAAGTAGGAGGAAGAAGAATTATGGGTAAGCCAACTGGATTTATGGAATATCAGCGCAAGACGGGAAACACCGTTGCCCCGCTTGAGCGTATCAAAAACTTTAAGGAATTTCATCTGCAGCTCCCGAAAAAGGAACAGCAGATGCAGGCTGCCCGCTGTATGGCATGCGGTGTACCGTTCTGCCAGGCGGGAACCATGATTGCGGGAATGGCCTCCGGCTGTCCGCTGCAGAACCTCGTTCCGGAGTGGAATGACCTTGTGTATCTTGGAAACTATGAGCAGGCATACCGCCGCCTCACCAAGACAAACTGTTTTCCGGAATTTACCTCCCGTGTCTGCCCGGCACTCTGCGAAGCAGCCTGTACATGCAACGTAAACGGAGACCCGGTCTGCACGAAGGAAAATGAACGCGCGATCATCGAAAACGCATGGGCAACCGGCCTGATTACGCCGCAGCCGCCGAAAGTGCGCACCGGAAAACGCGTTGCCGTTGTAGGAAGCGGTCCTTCCGGCCTTGCAGCAGCGATGCAGCTCAACCGCCGCGGCCATTCTGTTACGGTCTTTGAACGCCGCGACCGCGTGGGCGGACTTTTACGCTACGGTATTCCGAACATGAAACTCGATAAGAGCGTCATCGACCGCCGTGTGGATCTGATGAAGGCCGAGGGCATCGAGTTTGTGACGAATGCTGATATCGGAAAAGATGTAAAAGCTGACAAACTCTTAAAAGAATTTGACCGTGTCCTGCTCTGCTGCGGTGCGGCAAATCCAAGAGATATCAAGGCAGAGGGAAGAGATGCAAAGGGCATCTACTTTGCTGTCGATTTCCTGACTTCCGTAACGAAGAGTCTTCTGGATTCCAATTTTGAGGATCATGCCTACATCGATGCCAAGGGCAAACACGTTGTTGTCATCGGAGGCGGCGACACCGGTAATGACTGTGTCGGAACTTCCATCCGTCTCGGTGCCAAATCTGTGACACAGCTTGAGATGATGCCGAAAGCACCGGATCAGCGTGCCGAGAACAATCCGTGGCCGGAGTGGCCGAAGATCTGCAAGACGGATTACGGCCAGGAAGAGGCAATCGCCGTATTCGGCCATGATCCGCGGATTTACCAGACAACCGTAACGGAATTTATCAAAAACAAAAAAGGTGAAGTCTGCCAGATCAAGACCGTAAAACTGACACCGAAAAAAGATGAGAAATCCGGCCGCATGATGATGGTTCCGGTTGAGGGAACCGAAGAGATTCTCCCGGCAGATCTCGTTCTTATTGCAGCAGGCTTTTTAGGATCCCAGAAATATGTGACCGATGCATTTAAAGTGGAAGTCAACCAGCGCACCAACGTGAAGACAGATGACGGAAAATACCAGACAACAAAAGAAAATGTCTTCACCGCAGGCGATATGCACCGCGGCCAGTCCCTGGTCGTATGGGCGATCCGCGAGGGACGCGAGGCAGCAAAGGCAGTCGATGAATCCCTGATGGGATACACGAATCTCTAAGTTTTTCTTGACAAAACACGCGAAAAACTGCTATAATATGCCCAAAACAAGGGTGTTTTTACGCAAGGTGTCTTTCTGCCCTGCCGCGTGAAAACACCCTTTTCGTTTAGAATCGTCTTTGATAAAGGAGAGAATCGATATGGCAAAGTATACGAAGGAAGCGATCCTTCAGATGGCGGAGGAAGAAGATGTTGAATTTATCCGCCTGCAGTTTACCGATATGTTTGGAATGATGAAAAATATGGCCATCACCGCCGGACAGCTGGAAAAAGCCCTGAATAATCAGTGCGTTTTCGATGGCTCTTCGTTCGAAGGATTTGTCACCATCGAGGAAGCAGACATGTTTCTGCACCCGGATCTCGACACCTTTGCAATACTTCCGTGGCGTCCGCAGCAAGGAAAGGTTGCAAGATTGATCTGTGATGTGTATGATAGAGAGGGGAATCTTTATGCAAAGAGTTCCCGAACCATCCTTCAGAAGGTAATTTCCGAAGCGAAAGCGATGGGTTATGAGTTTGAAATCTCACCGGAGTGTGAATTTTTCCTGTTCCACACCGATGAGGACGGCGGAGCAACGAGTGTAACGCACGACAAAGGCGGTTATCTGGATCTTGGACCGCTGGACCTGGGAGAAAACGCGCGGCGCGATATGGTGCTGACTCTCGAAGAAATGGGAATCGACGTTGAGTCTTCCTTCCACGAGGTAGCGGCAGGCCAGCACGAACTGGATTTCTGTCCGGCTGCAGCACTTCGGACGGCAGATCAGCTGATGACTGCCAAATTTGCTATCCGTACGATTGCAAAACGTCATGGTCTTCACGCAACCTTTATGCCAAAACCAAAAACCGGAGTTCACGGATCGGGTCTTCATCTTTCCTTCTCCCTGTTTCAGGAGGGAAAAGATGTGTTTGCCGACAAATCCGATGAATACGGGCTCAGCAAAGAGGCATATTACTTTATGGGCGGACTGATGAAACACATCAGCGGAATCGCAGCGATTACCAATCCGCTTGTAAACTCCTACAAACGTCTGACACCGGGATACGGTGCACCGATCTACGTGGCATGGTCTGCAAAGAACAGAAGCCCGCTGATCCGCATTCCGCTGACGGGAGACGGTATCATGGCCATTGAGCTTCGATGCCCGGATTCGGCAGCCAATCCGTACCTGGCACTTGCTGTCTGCATGGCAGCAGGACTTGACGGTATCAAACAGAAAATCGTTCCGCCGTCCCCGGTGGACCGCAATATTTCCGATCTGACAGAAGAAGAACGAAACGCGATGCAGATCACCCTTCTCCCGGGAAGCCTTGGAGAAGCGGTCGCAGAGTTAAAGAAAGACGATTTTCTGTGTCAGGTACTCGGCCAGGAATTTGTGAATGGATATATCAATGCCAAAGAAGAAGAGTGGCATGAGTATCTCCGTCAGGTATCCGACTGGGAGACCGAGAAATATCTGTACCGTATTTAGACGACGAAGGGGCCTGAAAATGCATGAGCAGCATAGTGATAGTACTTCCCAAAATAGAAGATGGAAAGCGCATCCGGGATATTCTGGCAAAAAGAGGATATGAAATCGATGCTGTCTGTTCGACAGCGGCAGCGGCGCTCGGAGAGATGAACAACTTAAACGGCGGTATCGTCATCTGCGGCTACAAGCTCCCGGATATGTTTTTTACGGATCTGAATGAGTGTATGCCGTCCGGCTTCCAGATGCTTCTGATTGCATCGAGCCGCGCATTAAGTGCGGTGGAGGGAACCGGAATCATGGCGGTTACGATGCCGCTTTCCGTGTACGAGCTGGTTAATACACTGGAGATGATGCTGCAGAGTGCGGCACGGCGCAGAAAGAAAGAGCGGGCAAAGCCCAAGGTGCGCAGCGCCGAGGAACAGCACATCATCGATCGTGCAAAAAGCCTTCTGATCGAACGAAATCACATGACCGAGTCGGAGGCCCATCGCTACATGCAGAAATGCAGCATGGACAGCGGCACCAATCTGGTGGAGACAGCACAGATGGTAATCAGCCTCATCCATGTGTGACGGGGACGGATAAGGGAAAGAATGATTAGAATGCCGGTAATACGGCAGGATGGAGACGGATATGGAATTTACAAAAATGCAGGGAACAGGTAATGATTATGTGTATGTGGACTGTTTTAAGGAGACGGTGAGGGATCCGGCAAAGACAGCCATCTATGTGAGCGACCGCCATTTCGGCATCGGGTCCGACGGATTGATTCTCATATGCCCCTCCCGGACAGCGGACTGCAGAATGGAGATGTACAACGCGGACGGGTCCCAGGGAATCATGTGCGGCAACGGTGTGCGCTGCGTGGGTAAATACGTTTACGACCATGGTCTGGTGGATAGGGATAAAAGGACTATCACAGTGGAGACACTGGCAGGGATCAAGACGCTGGAGCTGGAAATTGAGGATGGAAAGGCAGTGTCCGTTACCGTGGACATGGGGGAAGCAGCCCTCACATCCAGGCTGCCGGAGGATATCACGGTAGACGGGAAGGAATACCGGTTTGTAGGAATCAACGTGGGAAATCCCCATGCAATCTATTATGTGGACCAGGTGGACTGTCTGGATTTGGAGCGGATTGGACCGGCCTTTGAGAACCATGAGCGGTTCGCGCCTGACCGTGGTGAATACGGAGTTTATGCCATGTGGCGGACCGTAAGCGACCTTGAGATGCGGGTGTGGGAGCGGGGAAGCGGCGAAACCTGGGCATGCGGCACAGGCGCCACGGCCAGCGTCATGGCCTCCATCCTCATGGGATATACGGAGGATGAGGCGGAGGTGGCTCTGCGCGGAGGAAAACTGGTGATACGGTATGAAAGGGAGTCGGGCCATCTGTTTATGACAGGGCCGGCCGTGGAGGTGTTCCGGGGCTCTATTGACATACCCGAAGAAATATATTATGATTGATAAGGCGAATTTTATCAGTTAATACTTTAAAGCGAAAAATGTTCAATATACACTCTCAGGAACCAGACGCGCGACGGCGCGCGTCCTGGTACACCTTTTGCGGCACGGCGGCGGACATGGAAATGACATGGCGCTGTATCCTGCGGCAAAGGGCGTATCCGGTTTTTGGGAGTGTTTTCATATTTCAGACAGGCAGAGGCCAGGAGGAAGCACACATGTTTAAGATCAACGAGAATTATTTGAAGCTGCCGGGAAGCTATCTCTTTTCCGCCATTGCGAAAAAAGTGGCTGCATATGAAGAGGCCAACCCGGATAAGCAGGTTATACGGCTGGGAATCGGGGATGTGACACTTCCCATTGCCCCGGCCATTGTGGAAGCCATTCACAAGGCGGCGGACGAGATGGGACAGGCCAGGACATTTCACGGCTATGCGCCGGATTTGGGCTATGCCTTTTTGCGGGAGACCATTGTGGAAAAGGATTACAGGTTATGGGGCTGCCATGTGGAGGCAGATGAGATATTTATATCGGACGGAGCCAAAAGCGACTGCGGCAATATCCAGGAGATATTCAGCGAGGACAGCCGCATTGCGGTGTGCGACCC
>ENA-OQHL01001051-OQHL01001051.1-human-gut-metagenome-genome-assembly--contig:-NODE-1051-length-15678-cov-4.617709_pt1 | contig 15678 bp, 12 predicted proteins | sample MGYA00242565_ERZ504723 | MGnify/ENA primary metagenome ERZ504723 (study PRJEB26092, sample SAMD00036211) | human gut metagenome | host: Homo sapiens | study: EMG produced TPA metagenomics assembly of... | reverse complement strand
GCCCGATACGCCGCAGACCCAAAACGGAGTGCTTCTGCGCAATTTTCTGCGCCAGTGTGCCGTTTCTACCGACCTTGCCCGTGCAGTCAAGTTCCGGGGCAGCGGCTTTTTTGCGGATGGAGAGCCTGTCCTTGCCAACCGCAGGGTGTACCCGGGGCAGACGGTCAGCTTTGAGCTGCCGCCGGAAGGGGAAGGCGTGGCCCCGCAGCCGGAGATCCCGGTAAACGTGGTCTATGAGGATGCCTTTGCAGTGGTGCTGGAAAAGCCGCCGCATCTGGCCGTGCACCCCACCCTGAACTACCCCTACGATACCCTTGCCAACGGGTATGCGGCATGGGCTGCGCAGCAGGGCATCAGCCCGGTGTTCCGCCCGGTGAACCGCATCGATAAGGACACCAGCGGCCTTGTTCTGGCTGCAAAGCACGCCTATGCTGCGCCGCTGCTGGCCCGGAATGTGGAAAAACTCTACTATGCCGTTGTGGAGGGAGAGCTGCCGCTGGGTCCGGGCGTGATCGACGCGCCCATTGGCCGCCAGGCGGAGAGCATCATTGGCCGCTGCGTGACCCCGGACGGCAAGCCCAGCCGTACCGAGTATACCATATTAAAGACAGAAAACGGCCTGAGCCTTGCAGCCTGTGTGCCGGTAACGGGCCGCACCCATCAGATCCGGGTGCATTTTGCGTCCATCGGCCACCCGCTGGCTGGGGATGACCTTTACGGCGGGAGCCGGGAGCGCATTGGGCGGCAGGCGCTGCACTGTGCAAGGCAGAGCTTCCGGGTGCCGGTGTACACCCCGGTGGAGGGCGGAATCCGGGTGGAATGCCCGGCGAATGGAAATAACTGGAAAACTGCTGCGGCGGAAAGCCCGCTGCCGCAGGATATGAAACAGCTTTTTGGTGAAAAGTAAGTGAAAGAACCGCCCAAATTTTGTGACAATGCTTGTTTCAAAGACGGCAGGGTGTATAATAAAATAAGAATGTTGTGTGCATGAGCCTGCTGGAAAGGGCATGTGCGCCCAAGACCGCCGCCGTCTTATCCCGGCACCGTGTGTGCATTGGCGGCAAGGAAGGAGAAAAACCTTTTGATCGAAGACAAGACAAAGGAGCAGCAGCCCGCTTCACCGGTAAAACCGAAACGCGGCCAGAGGCTGCGCTCCCTTTGGGCACAGCTGCAATGCATGGGGCTTTTGCACCGGCACCGGCTGCGCCGTAAAACCCAGAATCATGTGAATGATTTTGGCAGAAAGCTTGCCCAGAATTCTGCCGTGCCAGTCATCGGGGAGACGCTGTATGCACTGGGCTATTCTACAGAGTATGGATTCGTCCGCGTTGGGCGCGGCCTGCGCAGCGGCTGGCTGTGGCTGTGGCAGGCATTTACGACACTGCTGGCAAATGCTGCGGCAATGGCGTTTCCGGGGGCAGCGCAGATGTTCCGGGACCTGTTCGGCCCGATCTGGCTGTTCTTCCGGGGCTGCGGTTCGCTGCTGGTGCACGCCCAACGGGTGCGGAAAGAAAAAGGCTTTGCCGCAGCCTGCAAAGCCAGCGTACATTATCTGGCCAGCGGCGTGCGCCGCAACCTGAAAACACTGCCGCGCATGGCCATGTATGTGCTGCCGGTGTGCGCACTGGCCGTTATGGTGACCGTGTTCAACCATACCGTCCGCCAGCCTTATGCGCTGGAGGTGCAGGTGAACGGTCAGACCGTCGGCTATGTGGCCAATGAGGATGTGTTCAACTCGGCCCGCGAGGCGGTGCAGGAGCGTATCAACTACGCAGACACCGACCATGCAAAGTGGACCGTGGAGCCTACCTACACCGTTACCGTGGCCCACAAGACCATGGATGAAAACGAGATGGCGGACGCGATCCTGAAGAGCGCCAGCGACGAGATCAGCGAGGGCACGGCCCTGTATCTGGATGGTGAGCTGACCGCAGTATGCAGCGATGGTGTCAGCCTGCAGAGCTACCTGAGCAGCCTGCTGGAACCCTATGAGGACCCTGAGAACTCCAACGTGACCGTGGGCTTCAACAAGGAAGTCACGCTGGAAAACGGCATCTACTTCAACGACAGCTTTCAGGACGAAGCGGATGTGGAAAAGGAACTTTCCGGTGTGCAGCAGCAGGAAAAGATCTACACAGTGGGCGCAGGCGACACGCTATGGAGCATCGCCCAGAAAAACGACCTCACCTTCCGTGAGCTGTGCGAACTGAATACCAATTTCAAGGGCGCGCCCCTGAACGAGAAATCTAACATTCAGGCCGGTGATGAGCTGATCGTGACCAAGCAGGAAGCTACGCTGGAAGTGCGCATCACCAAGGTGGAGACCTGGCAGGAGGAGATCCCCTATACCACCGAGACCACCACCTCCAACGAGTACACGGTGGGTACCAAGAAAACGGTGCAGAACGGTGTGAACGGCCTGCGTCAGATCACGGCGCAGCGTGTTTATAACACCGATGGCATCCAGCTTTCCCAGAAGATCCTGAGCACGGAAGTGGTGCAGGAGCCTGTCACGGAAAAGATCGTGAAGGGCACCAAAAAGGTGACCAGCAGCACCAGCTACATCACCGGCAGCGGTCAGTTCATCTGGCCGGTGCCCGGCTACCGGAACTGCTCGCGCTGGTACGGCGGCAGCCACAAGGGTGTGGATATCTGTGCGGCTGCCGGTACGCCCATCTACGCATCGGCGGGCGGCACCGTGACCAAGGCCGGCTACAACAAGGCCGGTGCCGGTACGGGTTATGGCTACTCCATCATCATCAGCCACGGCAGCGGCTACACCACGGTGTATGCGCACTGTCTGTCGCTGGCGGTGCACTCTGGTCAGACGGTCAAGCAGGGCCAGCTGATCGGCTATGTGGGCAGCACCGGACGCTCCAGCGGCAACCACTGCCACTTTGAGATCCGCCGCAACGGCAGCTACATCGCGCCGCAGAATGTGTTCAACCGCAGAAAGTATAGGTAAAGGTAAGTTTGCAGAGGGCTTTTTCTCCGGAGAAGGCCCATCTGCTGTATTATGTAACAGAAAAGGAGAGATGATCTTATGTCTACCCCTCACATCAGTGCTGAAAAAGGCGACTTTGCAAAGACCGTCCTGATGCCGGGCGATCCTCTGCGTGCAAAATTCATTGCGGACACCTTCCTCAAGGATGTGCGTCAGGTGACCGGCGTGCGCGGCATGCTGGGCTTTACCGGCACTTACGAGGGCCGGCCCATCAGCGTGATGGGCAGCGGCATGGGTATGCCGTCCATCGGCATTTATTCCTATGAGCTGTTCAAGTTCTACGATGTAGAGAACATCGTCCGCATCGGCTCTGCCGGCAGCTATACCGACAAGGCCAAGCTGTTTGACGTGGTGCTGGCCGCCGGTGCTGTGAGCGAGAGCAACTATGCCCGTGTGCAGAGCGGCTTTGAAGGGGACATCACGCTGCCCAGCCAGAGCCTGAACGACAAGCTGCGCGCTTCTGCCGCAAAGCAGGGCATCCCCCTCATTGAGGGCAACATCCACTCTTCGGATGTGTTCTACCGTCAGCCCTCCGATGCAAAGCCCACCTACTGGGAAAAGCTGCGCGACGAGCGCGGCTGCCTGTGCGTGGAGATGGAGAGCTTTGCCCTGTTTGCCAATGCACAGGTGCTGGGCAAGAACGCTGCCTGCCTGCTGACCATTTCCGACAGCTTTGTTTCGCCGGAAATCACCACGGCAGAACAGCGCCAGAAGAGCTTTACCGATATGATGAAGGTAGCACTGGGTGCAGAATACTAAGCGTTAAAAACGCATTTCAGCGCGGTTTGCCTGCAAAAGGGCTTGCCGCGCTGTTTTCGACCCCTGAAAACCAAAAAAGGAGTGACGGATATGACAAACCTGACCCTGGAAGAAAAGAAGGAGCTCATCCGCATGGCACTGGCTGCACGGGAAAAAGCCTATGTACCCTACAGCGATTTTATGGTAGGCGCTGCCCTGCGCGCCAAGGATGGCCGCATTTTTACCGGCTGCAACGTGGAGAACGCTGCCTTTACCCCCACCAGCTGTGCAGAGCGCACGGCTCTGTTCAAGGCGGTGGCCGAGGGTGTGACCGAGTTCACCGACATTGCTGTGGTGGGCAGCCGCCGCGGCGAGGTGAACGAGCAGATCACTTCTCCCTGCGGGGTGTGCCGCCAGGCTCTGTTTGAATTCGGCGGGCCGGAACTGAACGTTATCATGGCAAAGACACCAGAAGATTTTATCGAGCGCAGCATGGACGAACTGCTTCCCTTCGGTTTTGGCCCCTCCAATGTGGCGGGCAACCGTGCCGTGAGGTAACGGGATAAAAGCGCAGAGGCACACTGCAGGACAATAAAGCAACGGAAATACGTGCATTGTGCGGCAAAACACAGGGAGTGCACGGAAAATGGCCGGAACTACGGCAAATTTGTGCATAAATACTACTTTTGATAAAAACTTACAAAATTATTGTAAAGATTTTGTAATCGGAATTCGCTTGCATCTGACACGGCTTGCCGTTATACTTGAGCCAGTAAATGTGCAGTTCTGCGCATTTTATTTGTTTGACGCATTTTTATTAAAAATAAAAGGAGAGTTTGATTATGATGATTTCTCGTCGTAATTTCCTGGCTGTGGCTGGTGCCGCTGCCGCTGCCGCTGCTCTGACCGCTTGCGGCGGTTCTTCCGCTTCTTCTACCAGCACCGCTTCTTCCGCTGCTGCTTCTACTGCTTCCTCTGCTGCTGAGGGCGGTGAGAAGATCGTCAAGGTCGCTCTGACCTGCGATACCGGCACGATCGATGATGAGAGCTTCAACCAGGCCTGCTGGACCGCTGTTTCCGGCTACATGGGCGATGACTGCCAGTACTACATTCCCGAGGCTGACGCTTCCGATGAGGACCGCGAGACCATGATCCGTCAGGCTGTCAACGACGGCGCTGATGTCATCGTCTGCGTCGGCTACCTGTATGGCGCTTCCCTGGCATGGGCTGCTGACCAGTACCCCGATGTCAAGTTCATCGCTATCGATGTCACCCAGGGCGACATCGGTACCGACGCCATCCCCGCAAACTGCTACTGCATCACCTTCAAGGAGGAGCAGGCAGGTTATCTGGCTGGCTACGCTGTCGTTAAGGACGGCAAGACCAAGCTGGGCTTCCTCGGCGGCATGGCTGTCCCCGCTGTCATCCGTTACGGCTACGGCTATGTGCAGGGCGCTGACGCTGCTGCTCAGGAGCTGGGCACCAACATCGACATCAACTACTTCTACGGCGGCCAGTTCTACGGCGATGCAAACATCACCTCCCGTATGGAGGGCTGGTACTCCAACGGCACCCAGGTCGTCTTCGCCTGCGGCGGCGGCATCTACACCTCCGCTGTTGAGGCTGCTCTGAAGAACAATGGCTACGTCATCGGCGTTGACGTTGACCAGAACTACATCGGTGCAAACGGCGTTGCAGATGGCACCTACGCTTATAACCCGTTCATCACCTCTGCTATGAAGGGCCTGTCCGAGGCTGTCAACACTGCTCTGGCTGATATCGATGCCGGCAGCTGGGGCGACATCGCAGGTTCCAATGGCAACTTCGGTCTGGAGGACGGCGATTATATCGGCCTGCCCACCGATGCAGACAGCTGGAACTTCGAGTCCTTCACCACCGACGAGTACGAGGAAGTCAAGGGCAAGATCAAGAGCGGCGAGATCACTGTTGATAACAGCTCCGACGACGCTACCAAGCCCACCGTCAGCGAGTTCACCACTGTCAACTACATCCAGTAAGCTGTTGTCCGGCAGGCCTGCCTGCGGACGATCGATAGTTCTTTTCAAAGCGGGGCATCCTGTAACGGGGTGTCCCGCTTTTTTCTGTCTTCTATTGGTGTAATGCGGGAAAAATGCAGCGTACTCTTCGTGAAAAGAGTACAAAAGTAATACTATTGTCTGTGCTTTCTGCCAAAAAGCAAAAAAGACATGTGCAAATTGCCGCAAATCAGGTATAATGGAACTTAAAGAAGTATCGGTGTCGAAACGACACGAAAGGAGAGTGAGCAGATTGGCAGAGGATTTTGTGATCGAAATGCTCCACATTACCAAGGAGTTCCCTGGAATCAAGGCAAACGACGATATCACCCTGCAGCTGCGCAAAGGCGAGGTACATGCCATGCTGGGCGAGAACGGTGCCGGCAAAAGTACGCTGATGAGCGTGCTGTTTGGCCTGTACCAACCGGAAGCTGGTCAGATCCGCAAAAACGGCAAGGAGGTTGTCATCCGCAACCCCAATGATGCAAACGCACTGGGCATCGGCATGGTGCACCAGCACTTCAAGCTGGTGGAGTGCTTCAGCGTGCTGGACAACATCATTCTGGGCGTGGAGCCCAACAAGCTGGGCTTTTTGCAGAAGGCCGAGGCACGCAAAAAGGTGATGGCCCTGAGCGAAAAGTACGGCCTGCGCGTGGACCCGGATGCACTGATCAGCGATATCTCTGTTGGTATGCAGCAGCGTGTTGAGATCCTGAAGATGCTGTACCGCGACAACGAGATCCTGATCTTCGACGAGCCTACCGCAGTGCTGACCCCGCAGGAAATCGACGAACTGATGGAGATCATGCGCGGGTTCAAGAAGGAGGGCAAGTCCATCCTCTTTATTACCCACAAGCTCAACGAGATCATGGCGGTGGCAGACCGCTGCACTGTTCTGCGCAAGGGCAAGTATATGGGCACCGTGGACATCAAGGACACCACCAAGGAAGAGCTTTCCCGCATGATGGTTGGTCGTGATGTGCAGCTGCAGGTGGATAAAAAGCCTGCCAACCCCGGCGAAGTGGTGCTGGATGTGGAAAACGTTACCATGCACAGCGCCCAACACAAGAAGGATGCAGTCCGGAATGTCTCTCTTCAGGTGCACGCCGGTGAGATCGTCTGTCTTGCCGGTATCGAGGGCAACGGTCAGACCGAGTTCGTCTACGGCCTGACCGGTCTGGAAAAGATCAGCAGCGGTAAGATCATGTTGGACGGCAAGGACATCACCAACGAGTCCATCCGTCAGCGTTCCAAGGACGGCATGAGCCATATCCCGGAGGACCGCCACAAGCACGGCCTTGTGCTGGACTACAGTCTGGAAAACAACATGGTGCTGCAGCGCTACTGGCAGCCCGAGTTCCAGAAGGGCGGCTTTATCCGCAGCGATAAGGTGCGCGAATATTCCGATAAGCTCATTGCCCAGTACGATGTGCGCAGCGGTCAGGGCAGTCTGACCACCGTGCGCAGCATGTCCGGCGGCAACCAGCAGAAGGCCATCATTGCCCGTGAGATCGATAAGGACCCGAAGCTCTTGGTGGCAGTCCAGCCCACTCGCGGTCTGGACGTTGGTGCAATTGAATACATCCACCGTCAGATCGTGGCCGAGCGCGATAAGGGTACGGCTGTGCTGCTGGTCAGTCTGGAGCTGGACGAGGTGATGAACCTGTCCGACCGCATCCTTGTGATGTACGAGGGCGAGGTCGTGGGCGAATTTGACCCCAAGACCACCACCGTGCAGGAGCTGGGCCTGTATATGGCAGGTGCACGCAAGCAGGGAAAGGAGAGCAAATAACACATGAACAAGAAAAAACTTTCCCACAGCAGTCTGAACAGCTCCATCACCAGTGTGCTGGCTGCTCTGCTGTGCATCCTGATCGGCCTTGTGGTCGGTTTTCTGGTGCTGCTGGCCATCAACCCGGCCCACGCATGGGGCGACGGCTTTGTGCGCATCCTGAAGGGCGGCTTCCATGACGCACCCTACGGTGTCGGCAAGGAGCTGGCAAATGCGGCTCCCCTCATTATGACCGGTCTGTCTGTGGCCTTTGCCTTCAAGACCGGCCTGTTCAACATCGGTGCGGCGGGTCAGTACACGCTGGGCGCTTACGGCGCTCTGTACTGCGCCATCATGCTCAAGCTGCCGTGGTTCGTCTGTCTGATTGCAGCCACCATTCTGGGCGGCATCTGGGGTGCGATCCCCGGCTTCTTCAAGGCCTACTTCAACATCAACGAGGTCATTACCTCCATCATGTTCAACTGGATCGGCCTGTATCTGGTCAATGAGCTCATTTACCAGAACGGCACCGGCCCCATGTACGATGTGCGCAACACCCGTACCATCAACATCAGCAAGAACGCCGATTACGCTCAGTCCATCATCCCGGATTTCGGCCTGAACAAGCTGTTCCAGACCAACAGCACCACCATTGCCATCTTCCTGGCGGCAGCAGTGGCAGTTCTGATCTGGGTGGTGCTGAACAAGACCACCTTCGGCTACGAGCTCAAGGCTGTGGGCCTGAACAAGAGCGCTGCCCGCTACGCCGGCATCAACGAGAAGAAGAACATCATCCTCTCCATGGCCATTGCCGGTGCGCTGGCCGGTTTTGGTGCGGGCCTGTACTATCTGTCCAATGTGTCCCAGTGGAACCCGCTGAACTCCACCAGCCTGCCGACAATGGGCTTCAACGGCATTTCCGTTGCACTGCTGGCAAGCTCCAACCCCATTGGCACCATTTTCTCGGCAATCTTCATTTCCCATATCTCGGTGGGCGGCTCCTTCCTTTCCACCAAGTATTACCCCACTGAGATCTCGGACCTGATCAGCGGTATCATCATCTACCTGTGTGCATTCTCCATGCTGTTCCGCGGCAAGATCCACGCACTGCTGTTCAAGAATGCCGATAAAACCAATGTGAACGCAGAGCCTGCTGCTCCTGCAAAATCTGCAACCGAAAAGGAGGGCAAGTGATATGCTGCTTCTGATCAAATATACGCTGCTGTATGGCATCGTTCTGATGCTGGTGGCACTGGGCGGTATGTTCAGTGAGCACTCCGGCATCATCAACATCGCACTGGAAGGCATCATGGTCATTGGCGGTGTGGCGGGTGTTCTCACCCTGACCATGCTGCCTGCCGAAATGCCGGTCTTCCTCGTGGTGCTGATCTCTGTTCTGGTGGCGGCACTGGCCGGTATGGTGTACAGTCTGCTGCTGGCCTTTGCCTCCATCAACCTGAAGGCAGATCAGACCATCGGCGGCACGGCCCTGAACCTGCTGGCCACGGCCATCGCGGTGGTCATTGCCAAGTATTTCAGCGAGAGCGGCAGTGCAAAGCTGAACTACGCCAACAAGCCCTTCCTGTTCAGCATCGGCGGGCTGGAGCTGAGCATTTTTGTGCCGCTGGGCATCATTCTGCTGATCATCAGCTATGTAGTGCTGTACAAGACCCGCTTCGGCCTGCGTCTGCGCGCCTGCGGCGAGCATCCTCAGGCTGCGGACTCTGTGGGCATCAACGTCTACAAGATGCGCTATGCCGGTGTTGTCATTTCCGGTGCACTGGGCGCGATCGGCGGCATGGCCTACATTGTGCCCCCGGTGCAGACCTGGAACTTTGAGGTGGGCGTGGCCGGCGCAGGCTTCCTTGCCATGGCCGTTATGATCTTCGGTCAGTGGAAGCCCTTCAACATCTTTGGCGCAGCCATGTTCTTTGCTGTGTTCAAGAGTCTGGCAAACATTGCAGACTCCACCTTCCTGGCACAGCTGCACTGGTCCAGCAACATCTACAACATGATGCCGTTCGTGGCGTCCATGATCATTCTTGCGTTTACCTCCAAGAACAGCATGGCACCCAAGGCAGAGGGCATCCCCTACGACAAGGGATCCCGCTAAAACGACGATTTGTGTTCCCAAAACAAGGGCGCAGCTGCTTTTCCGGGCGGCTGCGCCCTTTTTGGTTTGAAATTGGGCAAAGTTTACAGAATGATACTTGCTTTTGTTTGGAATTTTGCTATACTATATCTTATAATGTCGTACTATTGAAAAAACGAGGAGCGTGATACGATGCGCGTTTATGATCTGATCGCAAAAAAGCGTGATGGCGGTACGCACAGCCGTGAGGAGCTGGAGCAGATCGTCAATGGCTATGTCAGCGGAGAAGTGACTGATTACCAGATGGCTGCATGGATGATGGCTGTCTATCTGCGCGGCATGACCGATGAAGAAACCGCAGAGCTGACCGATGTGATGGCTCACAGCGGTGTGATGGTGGATCTTTCGCCCATTCCGGGCATCAAGGTGGACAAGCACTCCACCGGCGGCGTGGGCGACAAGACCACGCTGGTCATTGCCCCCATCGTGGCGGCCTGCGGCGTGAAGATCGCCAAGATGAGCGGCCGGGGCCTTGGCCATACCGGCGGCACCATCGATAAGATGGAGAGCGTGCCCGGCACCAGAACCGCCCTCTCACAGGAGGAGTTCTTTGCGCAGGTGAACAGGATCGGCCTGTCGGTCATTGGCCAGAGCGAGGGCATTGCCATTGCAGATAAAAAAATGTATGCTCTGCGGGATGTGACCGCAACCGTCAGCTGCATCCCACTCATCGCATCCAGCATCATGTCCAAGAAACTGGCTTCCGGCTCGGATGCCATCCTGCTGGATGTGACCACCGGCACCGGAGCTTTTATGAAAACGGTAGACCAGAGCATTGAGCTGGCCAAGCTGATGGTATCCATTGGCACCCATCACGGCCGCCGGGTGGCTGCCATGATCACCGATATGGACACCCCGCTGGGCCATAACATTGGCAACAGTCTGGAAGTCATGGAAAGCATGGATGTGCTCAAGGGCCATGGCCCCGCCGACCTGACCGAGGTCTGCCTGCAGCTGGCGGCGAACATGCTGGTGCTGGCCGATAAGGGCACTCCTGCCGAGTGCCGCGCCATGGCCGAGGCGGTGATCGCCGACGGCTCTGCCTTTGCAAAGTGCAAGGAGATGTTTGCGGCACAGGGCGGTGATACCCGCGTGCTGGACGATTACAGCCTGTTTGAGCAGCCCGCGGCAAGCTTTGAGCTGCTGGCAGAGCAGGACGGTTACATTGTGGCGAACGATGCCGAGAAGATCGGCTCTGCCAGCGTGCTGCTGGGTGCGGGCCGACAGAAAAAGGGCGACCCGCTGGATTTTGCCGCCGGCATCACCCTGCATAAAAAGCGCGGCGACTACGTAAAGAAGGGCGAGAGTCTGGCTACCTTCTACGGCGCAGCCGATAAGTTTGAAGCTGCCGCCGCCGAGTACCGCAGCGGCCTTGGATACGGCCCTGAGAAGCCGGAGGAAGCCCCGCTGGTGTATGCCCTTGTAACGAAGGACGGCGTGGCGCGCTATTAAATGAAATAAAAGCTTCCGGGACGGTATCTCCCGGGGCTTTTTTGCGTCATTTGGCAGGTTTTTGTTGCATAATGTGGAAAACAGTGGAACTTTGGCAGGAGATATGGTATACTATGATGGATTTGTGCTGTCCCGGCAGAAGGGACGCGGAAAGAGAAAGGACTTGTTATGAAGATCATTCTGGTGGGCGGCGGCAAGGTTGGTACTGCGCTGGCGCGGCAGCTCAGTGAGGAAGACCATAATGTGACCATTGTGGATACCAGCAAAGCGCGTGTAGAGCACCTGACTGAAAGCTACGATGTGCTGGGCATCGTGGGCAACGGTTCCTCGATCACCACGCTGGCAGAGGCCGGCATTGAAGACGCGGATGTGTTCATTGCCGTGACTGGTTCGGATGAGCTGAACCTGCTGTGCTGCATGTTTGCCAAAAAGGCGGGCCACTGCCATGCAATTGCCCGTGTGCGCAACCCGTCCTACAGTCATGAGCTGGACTTTATCAAAAAGCAGATCGGCATTTCGGCCATCATCAATCCGGAAATGGCTGCAGCAAAGGAGATCTCCCATCTGCTGCGCTTCCCGGGCGCAAGCAAGATCGACACCTTTGCAGACGGTCGTGTGCGGCTGATCAAGTTTGCACTCACCGCAGAGCAGGGGCTGGACGGCGTGGCCATCCGCGAGATCCCCACCCGTCTGAAGAGCGACATTCTGGTGTGTGCAGTGGAGCGCAGCGGCGGCGTGATCATCCCGAACGGTAACTTTGTACTGCAGAACGGCGATCAGGTCACCTTCCTTGCAACACAGGAAAAGGCCCACGAGTTCTTTCAGCGCATCCACCTGCCGGTGCGCCCGGTGCGCAATGCCTTCATCGTGGGCGGCGGTGCCATCGCCTTCTATCTGAGCCAGGAGCTGCTGGAAAACCACGTGCGTGTGCGCATCGTGGAACGCGACCCTGCCCGCTGCATGGAGCTGGCCGAGCAGCTGCCCGGCGCACAGATCCTGAACGAGGACGGCTCCAACCGCGAATTCCTGCTCTCGGAGGGCATGGAGTCCACCGAGGCTTTTGTGGCCCTGACCAACATCGACGAAGAAAACGTGCTGCTGACCCTGTTTGCGAAAAAGCACTCCAGGGGCAAGCTGGTCACCAAAGTCAACCGTCTGGAATTTGATGATATTCTGGCCGGTCTGGATCTGGGCAGCGTGGTCTACCCCAAGTACATGACCTGCGATTACATCGTGCAGTATGTGCGTGCACTGCAGAACGAAGCGGGCAGCAACATCAAGACGCTGTACCGCATTCTGGACGACCGCGTGGAAGCGCTGGAATTTACCGTCCACGAGAAGAGCGCTGCCACCGGTGTCCCCCTGAGCCAGCTGCACCTGAAAAAGAATCTGCTGCTCTGCTGCATCACCCGCGGCCATCAGATCCTGATCCCGCGCGGCGGCGACCAGATCCAGGTGGGCGACAACGTGATCGTGGTCACGCTGGAGCATGGTCTGCATGACCTGCGCGATATTCTGGACAAGGGCGCAGAGGGTTGACGGAGGCAGACTATGAATTATGCGATCGTTTTCCGTCTGCTGGGCTATGTCATGCTGATCGAGGGTGCGCTGCTGCTGCTGCCCGCAGCGGCCAGCTGGATCTACGGCGAATGGGTTCGTGCTGGGCGTGTTTCTGATCACGGCGGCAGTCAGCGCCGCCATCGGCTACGCCCTGCGCGGCATCAAGCCTTAAAAGCAAGATGTTCTATATGCGGGAGGGCTTTGCTGCTACCTCGCTGAGCTGGATCGTCATTTCCATCGTGGGCGCCGTTCCGTTTGCTGGTGGCGGGCTGCATCCCGAACCCGGTGGATGCCCTGTTTGAGACGGTGTCCGGCTTTACCACCACCGGTGCCAGCATCCTGCCCGGGGTGGAAGATCTGCCCAAGGGCATCCTGTTCTGGCGCAGCTTCACCCATTGGATCGGCGGCATGGGCGTTCTGGTGTTCCTGCTCTCCCTGCTGCCCCTGACCGGCGGCTCCCACGTCAACCTGATGAAGGCAGAAAGCCCCGGCCCTCAGGTGGATAAGCTGGTGCCCAAGGTGCAGTCTACCGCAAAGATCCTGTACAGCATCTATTTTGCACTCACCGTGCTGGAGGTGGTATTCCTGCTGCTGGGCGGCATGCCGCTGTTTGAGTCCATGCTCACGGCCTTCGGTACGGCGGGCACCGGCGGCTTCGGCTTCAAGAACGACAGCTTTACCAGCTTTTCTCCCTACATCCAGTGGGTCGTGACCATCTTCATGATCCTGTTTGGTGTCAACTTCAATGCCTACTTCCTGCTGTTGCTGCGCAAATTCAACCGCGCCATCAGCGAGGAAGTGCGCGGCTACTTCGCCATTATTCTGGTGGCAATTGGCATTATCACGGCCAATATCTACAGCCTTTATAACAGCTTTGGCGAAGCGGTGCGTCAGGCAGCCTTTCAGGTGGGTTCCATCATTACGACCACTGGCTTTTCCAGCTGCGATTTTGACTTGTGGCCCACCCTCTCCAAAGAAATTCTGGTGGTGCTCATGTTCATTGGTGCCTGCGCAGGCAGCACCGGCGGCGGCATCAAGGTGAGCCGCCTCCTCATTCTGGGCAAGACCTTGGGCAAGGAGCTCAAGCAGGCACTGCACCCGCAGGTGGTGGCCCCCGTCCGGATGGACGGCAAGCTGCTCAACCACGAGACCATCCGCACCACCAATGTGTTTATGGGCGCGTATTTCTTCATCTTCGTGGTATCCTTCCTGCTCATCAGTCTGGATGGCTTTGATATGGTGACGAACTTCACAGCCATTGCAGCTACTTTGAACAACATCGGCCCGGGCCTTGCGCAGGTAGGCCCCATGATGAACTTTGGCAGCTTTACGAACCCTGCAAAGCTGGTGATGATCTTTGACATGCTGGCCGGCCGTCTGGAGATCTTCCCGATGCTGGTGCTGTTCCTGCCGGACACATGGCGCAGATTCTAAAAAGCAATTATAAAAGCCATCTGTGATCTTCTGCTCGTATTGAGCATTTGGAAAGATACAGATGGCTTTTTTGCGCGTAACGGTAAGCTGCACAAACCCCTCTCTTTTCGTGGAAGGCGGATCTGCGAAGCAAAGACGAAGAAGTTTTTATACTTCCACTTTTTCCTGTGCCCGGTACTGCAGGGCTTCCAGCACACAGTCCTCATCCAGCAGCTGTTTGCCTGCCAGATCGGCCACCGTGCGGGCCACCCGCAGGATACGGTCATGGGCGCGGGCGGAAAGGCCCAAAGCGTCGTAGGAGGCGCGCAGCAGCCGCTCGGCGGCGGGGGTCATGCGGCAGACGCGCCGCACCTGCCCGGCGGTGAGCTGGGCATTGCAGAGCACACCCTCAAAACCCGGGGCGGTATAGCGCTTTGCCTGAATGGCCCGGGCGCTAAGCACCTGTTTGCGCAGATCGGCGCTGCTCTCGGAAGGGACGACGGCGTGCAGCTCGTCAAAGGCGATGGGATCCATCTCCACGCACAGGTCGATACGATCCAGCAGCGGACCGGACACCCGGCTGCGGTACTGCCGCACGGCACTGGGTGAGCAGGTGCACTGCCGGGTGGGATGACCGTAGTAGCCGCATTTGCAGGGGTTCATGGCTGCCACCAGCTGGAAATGGCTGGGATAGGTGGCGCTGCCTGCCGCGCGGCTCACGGTGATCTGGCCGTCCTCCAGCGGCTGGCGCAGCACTTCCAGACTCTCGCGGGAGAACTCCGGCAATTCGTCTAAAAACAGCACACCGCAGTTGGCAAGGCTGCACTCGCCGGGCCGGAACTGTGCGCCGCCGCCAGCCAGAGCTGCGGCACTGGCCGAGTGGTGCGGGCTGCGGAAAGGCCGTGCAGAGATCAGGCCACGGCCCTGCGGCAGCTGCCCTGCAATGGAATAAATTTTAGTGGTCTCCACGGCTTCCTCACGGGTGAGCGGCGGCAGGATGCCGGGAAGACGCTTTGCCAGCATGGATTTGCCGGTGCCGGGTGCGCCAATGAGCAAAACATTGTGTCCGCCTGCGGCAGCAATGACCATAGCCCGCCGCGCCAGCGACTGGCCCATCACGTCCGCAAAATCCGGCACCTGTGCCCATGCGTCTGCGGGGTCAAAGGGAACAACAGCCGCCGGGGCAAGCGGGGAGATGCCGCGCAGGGCATCTACAACTTCGCGTGCCGTGTGGGCGGGGTAGACGGCCATGCTGTCGGCACAGGCCTCGGCTGCTTCGGCGGCATTCTCGGCAGGTACATACAGGGCGTGGGTGCCATTTTCTGCTGCAGCCAGCGCCATGGGCAGCACGCCGGAAACCGGCCGCAGGGTGCCGTCCAGTGCCAGTTCGCCCAGAAATGCCGCGTCGGCAGGCACATCCTCCAGCTGGCCGCTGGCAGTGAGCACTGCCAGCAGAAGCGGCAGGTCGTACACCGGGCCGGTCTTGCGCACATCCGCCGGGGCAAGATTGATGGTAATGCGCCGGTCCGGGAACTTGAAGCCCAGATTTTTG
>ENA-OQHL01001050-OQHL01001050.1-human-gut-metagenome-genome-assembly--contig:-NODE-1050-length-15682-cov-2.268081_pt1 | contig 15682 bp, 13 predicted proteins | sample MGYA00242565_ERZ504723 | MGnify/ENA primary metagenome ERZ504723 (study PRJEB26092, sample SAMD00036211) | human gut metagenome | host: Homo sapiens | study: EMG produced TPA metagenomics assembly of... | reverse complement strand
GGCTATAAAAAAGATTTTGTCAACCGCAATCGTTGCAGTTGCGGGCGGACTTGGTGTTATCATCCCACCGAGTATTCCGTTTATCATGTATGCAATGGCAACCGGGGAATCTGTCAGTGACTTATTCTTAGCAGGGATTGTGCCGGGACTTATGATCGGAGCACTGCTGATGTTTTACGCTTATTACCATTGCAGACGCTATGGCGAGGACAAGGAAAAAATTGATGCAAAAGTAACAGAACTTCGCGAGAAAGGTTTTTTAAATATTTTAAAAGACAGTATCTGGGCGCTGATCAGTCCGGTGATCGTACTCGGCTGTATTTATGCAGGAATCGCATCTCCGACAGAGGCGGCAGTTATTTCTGTATTTTATGCATTATTTGTCAGTCTGTTTATTTATAAATCCATTAAAGTGAAGGAAATCTGGGGCATTATGGTGGAAGCCATGAAAACATATGCACCGATCCTGTTTATCCTTGCTGCATCCACTGCCTTCTCAAGAGTGCTGACCTTAATGCAGGTTCCACAGACAGTGAGCGCATGGATCTTAGCACATTTCAGTAATGAGATTGTATTGCTGATTATCATTAATGTATTCCTTCTGATCGTTGGAATGGTCATGGATACAACACCGGCAATTCTGATCTTAAGTCCGATTCTTCTGCCAATCGTGCAGAGCATTGGAATGAATCCGATCCATTTTGGTGTGGTAATGATCGTAAACCTTGCAATTGGTTTTGTGACACCGCCGATTGGAGTCAATCTGTTTGTGGCAAGTTCGCTGACCGATGTGCCGGTCATGCATATTGCAAAAAAGGCAATGCCGATGATCGGGTACTTTTTGCTGGCGCTGCTTTTGTTGACGTTTATCCCGGCAATTAGTTTGTTTTACTTTAATTGGCCGACAGGAAGCTTGGAAGGAGAAAATCGTTGATGAATAAAAAGAGATGGATATCTGCGATGCTGATCGTGACACTGACCTGCGGGCTGGGTTTAACAGCCTGTGGCGGTACGCAGGGAAGCGTTCCCGGGACAGAAGAGGCTGAGGTACAGCGCTATGCGTGGCCGCTTGGCAGCTCAAGCCGGAGGATACGGTGACACAGATTTATGCAGAAAAATTTGCAGAGGAAGTGGACCGGTTAAGCGGCGGAAGCATGAAAATCAGTGTCTATCCAAACAGTGTGTTAGGCGGTGACCGCGAACTGTTAGAGTCCTGCAAAGACGGAGACATTCCATTTGTTGTGCAGAATACAGCACCGCAGGTGACGTTTATGAAGGATACCGCAGTTTTTGATATGCCGGCATTGTTTGAAACGATCGATGAGGTGAGGGAGCATGTGGATAATCTTGAATTTATGGAACTGATGCAGCAGGTCTATCATGACGGCGGTTACGAGCTGTTAGGTTATGCGGATCAGGGATTCCGTGTTATGACAACCAATAAAAAAGTGGAGAGTCTTGCAGATTTTAAAGGACAGAAGATCCGTACCATGGAAAATTCCTACCATATGGCATATTGGAAAGCACTTGGCGCAAGCCCGACACCTATGACATTCTCGGAAGTGTATATCGGTCTGCAGCAGGGAACGATCGATGCGCAGGAAAATCCTTATGAGGTCATTGTTTCCAATAAGTTATATGAACAGCAGGACTATGTGGTAGAGACAAATCATCTTCCGCATCTGATTTCGCTGATTGTCAGTGAGGAGTTTTTTGATTTGCTGACAGATGAGCAGCAGCAGATCATCAAAGAGGCGGCAGATACGGCGAAAGAGTACGCAAGAGAGCAGTCCGATGCCCGTATCGCTTCCCGAATGGATACGATCCGCGAGAGCGGAACGGAGATCATCACACCGAGTGAAGAACTTTATAATGAGATAAGAGAATTATGTAAACCAAATATATGCATCGATCGAAAATTCTGTATCGCAGGAGATTATTGATGCGTATCTTGGAGATATGCAGGAGGAGCTGCAGTAATTCCAAATCATGTCGCAGAGCGGAAATAATGGCTTTTTTGGTATGAAAAAAAGGCGATTATTTCCGCTTAGTGTACTAAAAATATTTTCCTTGCGCAATGTTTCTGAACTTGCTATACTGAGAGCAGAATTGTAAAAAGACAGTGGTTTTACGATAGAATATGTATACAGCGAGGAGATTAGCAAAACGATGGACAGAATTGAGGAGATCCGTGAAAAAATCGGAGAATGTGATGATATTATTATAGAGCAGCTTGCAGTCAGAATGTCTCATATCCAGGAGATCATTTCTTATAAGAAGGCAACCGGTATCCCGATTTTACAGCCGGAGCAGGAGAAGAAGCAGACGGATGCACTGGCACAAAAACTTGGCGACAATGAGTTCGAGGAAGAGATTCTTGATATTTTCAAATATATCATGAAGAACAGCCGCAGGATCCAGGCAAAGAGTCTGTTCGATTACAATATTTTCCTGATCGGTTTCATGGGAGCCGGAAAGAGCACGATCGCAGGAGAACTGAAGGATAAGCTTGAGATGGATCGTGTCGAGATGGATCAGATGATCGTGGAGAAACAGGGTATGTCTATCTCAGAAATTTTTGATGAGTATGGGGAAGCTTATTTCCGTAACTTAGAGAGCAATACACTGATCGAGCTGCAGAAGAGAAAGCAGACAATCGTTTCCTGCGGTGGTGGTGTTGTCATGAGGGAAGAGAATACAGATCATATGAAGAAAAATGGCCGTGTTGTTTTACTGACAGCGAAGCCTGAGACTATCTATGAGCGTGTCAAGGACAGTGACGAGCGTCCGATTTTAAATGATCATATGAATGTGGAGTTCATCAGCAGTCTGATGGATAAACGAAAAGAGCGTTATGAGGCAGTTGCGGATATTACGGTGGCAACAGATGGCAAGAATGTGACACAGATCTGTGAGGAGATCATTTCAAAACTGATCGCACTCGACAATGCAAAAGAAGAGCAGGAAAAAAACAAATAGCTGAAAACAGCTTTTGTCAGTGTGAAAGCGGGGATAAAGGGAATGGAATATGATGCACAAGTATTTAAGATGAAGGCAAACAAAAAGGCGCGCAATGTCTGGATGGCATTGTCATTGATCCTTTCACTGTCGTACACGTCAGATACGGCAAAGGGATTACATACGCTGCCTTACTATGCAATGTTTATGGCAATCTGCTGGATCCCGTTTTTGTTTGGAGTGGTGGTACTCCGTCTGCAGGGAGCAGCAACGCAGTATTATAAATTTATTGTTGCGGTCGGGTATGGTGTGTTTTATGCATTTGTTGTCTGTACGAGTGAATCGATACTGTCGTTTATGTATATATTGCCTCTGACGAGTATGCTGGTTTTGTTCAAAGACAGGACATATATGGTGCAATGTGGCATTGGTACATTAGTGATCAGTATTGCCAGCAGTGTACATAAATTTATGAACGGAATGAACAGTGCATCCAATGTGAATGATTACACATTGCAGGCATCCTGTATCATACTTTGTTATATCTGCTATGTTGTGTCGATCGACCATCTGAATGAGTCAGACGGTGCATTGACCAATTCCATCAAAGCGGATTTAGAGCGGGTGGTTACGACTGTTGAGCAGGTAAAAAGGTGCTGGTAATCAGATCATGGACGGAGTTACGGTTGTCAGGGAATTAGAGGATGAAAAACAGACAGAGTTCCAGAAGGGAGACAGTGTGATAACCTGTAGTTCGATGTACCGGTCAGAACTTAATTATACGGATTGGTTGGGTGTAGTTTATGAAGATCCGGTATTTCGTTCGACAGTGACGAATCCGGTTATTGAGCAGTTAGATGGGACGACTTGCCGGGGCACGTTTACGGACGATATGTTCGATGGCAAAGACTATACGGTCCGCTCTTCTTTCTGGCCTGTCGATAGTTCCTTTAAGGGCGATTCTGTAACGACACGGTGCATTATGATATTCGTCTGATGGCTATTCGGAAGAATACTATCGGTATCTGGTTGTAATCCGTAATTTCTACTATCTCGTTGGGTGATGCTTTACTTAGATGGTTTGGTGGAACCCACCGCCACTTATATGAATGTCGAAGGTGGTTTTGGAATTGTTGCCGGTTGCCAACTGGCCCATCGCCGTTTTACAATGCCTTTCGGTGATAAAGAACCCTCTTGGAATCCGTTTGCCGTTTATGATTGATTTAAAAAAAATTCCGGATCGAGTAGGGGTTTTTCCTGTTTTCCTGTCTTATGGATGAAAAGTCAATAAAGATAAGATGAAGAAGTTTATGTCGAGAGGATGGTTTACCTGTGTTTTTGTGTGTTTGAGTTGTTTTTTGATATCGGAGAAGTTGTCGGCAGAGGTAAATGGTGGAGATGAGGTTCGAACGGTTACATTGAACATGTGGAACGTTTCTTTGAAGGAGATTCTGACAGAGATCGAGAAGCAGGCCGGAGTGACTTTTTCGTATGAATCATCTTTGTTGAAAGAGTTTCAGAAAACGAGTTTCAAAGTGAACGATGCTGCATTGGACGATTGTCTGGCACGACTTTTTGCCGGCTATCCGTTCGTGTACAAGAGGACAGGAAATATTGTCGTTCTGAAACGTAAACCCAGACAGGTCACGATCAGCGGTTTTGTGCGGGATAAAACTTCCGCAGAATCCCTGGTCGGGGCTTCTGTGTATGAAGTGAACAGCCTGAGCGGTGTGGCTGCCAATACCTATGGATTCTTTAGTCTTTCGTTGCCTGTACCGTCGGGCAGTGATGGTGCTCCCGTTCGTTTGCAAGCGTCTTATATCGGTTATGAGAGCCATCTGTTCACAATTCCGGTGTTGAAGCGAGACACAGTCTTGGTAATCGATTTGCAGCCTAATGCCGCAATCGGAGAAGTGTTGGTGACAGCCTTGGAAACAACCCGCCAAACGGTCCGTAGTACGCAAATGGGAACATTGGAGGTGAATCATGCTACTATTCGTGCGACTCCGACTTTGTTGGGGGAGGCCGATATTATCCGGACCTTGCAATTGACACCTGGAGTGTCGGCTGGGACGGAAGGTATTTCTGGTTTGTATGTTAGGGGTGGAAATTCGGATGAGAACCTTTTTCTTGTCGATGGTAATCCTGTCTATCAGGTGAATCATATTGGCGGTTTTTTCTCTGCGTTCAACAATGAGGCGATTAAAAGCATGAATTTCTTCAAAGCCGGTTTCCCGGCCCGTTACGGCGGACGCCTTTCTTCGGTGGTGGATGTGCATACCAAGGAGGGGAATATGAAAGAATTTCATGGATCCGCCTCTTTAGGGTTGGTTTCCGGTAATCTGAATCTGGAAGGGCCGATTTGGAAAGACCGGACTTCTTTCAATATAGCGCTTAGGCGTACGTGGTTGGATGTGCTGACGGCTCCAGTGTTGGCGATTGTAAATAAGAAAAATAAAAAGAATGGAGAACGTATTAATGTCCGTTATGCTTTCCATGATTTGAATGCTCGTATCGACCATCGTTTCAGCGACCGGAGTAGGATGTATTTGAGCCTCTATAACGGGAATGATGTCTTGAAAGTAGGAAGTGAAGATTTTGCTTATTCCGAATATACAAGCGAATATCGTAATACGATCGACGCCTATATGCGTTGGGGGAATTTGGTCGCTTCTGCTGGCTGGACGTATGCGTTCAGTAATAAGTTATTCGGAAAATTGTCCGGTTTCTATACGCGATATCGTTCTAAAATCAGATATAAAGAGGAAGATGTTTCCGGTAAGGAAGGTGATTCCGGATATAAGTATTCTTTGGACGAGACGACCAATGTGACAGGAATCACGGATTTTGGTGTTCGTACCTCGTTTGATTATCGACCGGTGGCGGCACACCGTATCCGTTTTGGCGGTGATTACCTGATTCATTATTTTCAACCGGAGTATAACCGGATGAAAGCATTGGACAATAGTCTGCCGGATTCTATGCAGATTGCTAAAACTTTTTCCGACGACAAGTTGTGGGCACATGAATTGGCTGCCTATGCTGAAGATGATTGGTCGATTTCCGATGCTTTTCGTTTAAATGTCGGACTTCGTTTCAGCCTGTTTAATATTGATAACAGGACGTATACCGGTATTGAGCCGCGTGTTTCTATGCGCTGGTTGCTTTCACCTGATGTTAGTTTGAAAGCTTCTTACTCCCGTATGAACCAGTATGTACATTTGATCAGTAACAGCTTTATGGATTTGCCGACTGATTCTTGGATGCCGGTGACTAATAAGTTGAAGCCGCTTGTCAGTGACCAGATTTCTTTGGGTGGTTATTACAATTGGAATCAGCTATTGGATTTTTCTGTTGAAGGTTATTATAAATGGATGAACAACTTGTTGGAATATAAGGATGGTTATAGTCTGATTCCTTCATCCGTTTCATGGGAAAATAAGATGGCTTCCGGTGAAGGACGTGCTTACGGAGTGGAGTTTATGGTTCGTAAGCAAACAGGAAAAACAACCGGATGGGTCGGGTATGCGCTGGCGTGGGCAGATCGCCAGTTTGACGAAATAAATAAAGGACGGCGCTATCCTTCCCGTTACGACAATCGGCATAAATTGAATATTGTTGTCATGCATAAACTCTCCAAAAAAGTAGAGCTGTCGGCTGCCTGGACTTATTCGTCTGGTAATTATACAACATTGTCACTGGAAAATTATTATCCGAGTGACCATCTGCACCAACCGGGAGAAAGACCTTTCTGGGAAAATGGGACTGGTGAAGATTATTATGACCAACGTAATAATTATCAACTTCCTGCCTACCATCGTTTGGATGTGGGCATTAATATATATCGTCCTAAAAAAGAAGGGGCGTATGGGAATTTGGAATATTAGTATTTACAACGTGTACAGCCGGATGAATCCTATCCTGGTTTATAAAGGAGATGTCAAAGAGGAGGAATAGGATTTGACTCTTCATTCAATCCGACTGCTATATTCCTTAGCACGCCTTTCAAATTACCATTATTACGAGCATCAACAAGTTCATAAGCTTCTATCCTTTGGTAAAAAATCACTTCATCATTTAGAATTCCAATGTCAGCCATATTTATTTTTCGTGCATTAGAATAATCCCCATTATATAACACATACTCATATAGTTCATTCTCTTTTCTATCATAAATTAAATTTACGGTAGAAAATTTTGTTTCTTTTTTCACTTTTTCTATGAAACAATATCGATTAGTGAAAATTTTTGGAAAAAGAAATACTTCTGGAAGCATAGATTGTATAGACGGTCTTTTAATTATAACAGGGACCCTATCATGTTCTGGAGAAAATTTAAACACAGTATCAGAAGATACTTCTGAAAATATCCAATGATTTTGAAAATGAAGGATTGAAGGATAAGAATAAAACATTAACAAATTTCCACCATCAGCTATTTTCATCATTTTCTTTTCTTTATAAGATATTGAGGTTTCAATGACCACCTCTCCGGTTTGTTTGGATATAACTATAAAAGTAGACTTACCAAGTGTTACATTATCATCTTCTATTTTACAAATCAACTTTTCCTTATCGAAATTATATATCTGATTAATCCTGGCTTTTTCATATCTTGAAAAATGCCGTTTATAGTTTCCAGACAAATCATACACTATTATTTTATTTTGCATGACATCATTAACAAACAATTCCTCATTGTCTTCATCCAATACAACATTATATGCGATTGTATATTCCTCATTCCCATTCCCTTTACGATTGATTTTTCTGATGCCAGTTCCTTTTTTTCTATCAAAAAGGTAAATGTCCCCATCTTGAATATCGTTTCTTACTACTATAATTTTCGCACCCACAGCAAGAACCTGCCCTTGGCATAAAAAATCATCAGAAGAATCTAACGCAATATATTCAACATCCATAAAATCTTGGAGAATTATTTCTTTCTGTGAATAGCCATCCTTTGCCACATCAATCATAATCACGTCGCCATTCTCTAAAGACACATTCTTTTTACAACCTATCATCATCAATGATAGAACTATCCATATAATATGAATATTTTTCATAATCTTAATGTTTCGCATAAGCAATATCAGGATAATAATAAAATTCTATCCCAAAGCAACTATTCAGTAAAATGAGGACTAACATTCTAAACTAGTTATCATGCAAGGAAATGCAGTAACATAAGAATTGTTAGTAATCAATATCCATAAAGTCAATTAATTAAGAGAACATAATCAATACGTTTAAAAACTTTAGAACGACAATAGTAACGACAATTCTCTTTCATATTAAAGAATTTAATCACATCAACATAGTTTTTTTTCCATAATCCGTTGATACCAAAAAGCGACATATTGATTATTTCATATTCTTTTTTAAAAGTTTCTATGGCGAGAGAATCGTTTTCAAGAGCAGCTCTTAATACCTTGATCACATTTTTGCAAGAACCTTCGCTAAGTCTACTTTCCTTATTTCCCCGACATGATTCCTCAAAGATGTCTTCTTGATTATTCTTACGCCCTTCTTGTTGACCAAAAATCTCTACCAAACAACAGGAAAGCAACATTACAGATATAAAGTATCTCTTTATCATTCAATCTTTTTATCTAGCATTACAATGTCTTAAAGCTATAACTTGGTAATAACCTTCTGCACATTTAGCACAATAATACAAACAACCACCTGACCACACATCTTCGTATGAAATAACAGTACACTTGTTACCACTACTACCCTCATCCCTTGCGAGTGCTTCCACATTAGCTAATGCCATCTTCGAAATTTTCACTTCTTTATTCATTGAAGCATACACATTATATCCAGCCAAAGTAACAATAGCAATTGCTATAAAAATACCTAATAATCTTTTCATAGTAAACTAAAAATTTAACGTTATTATGCAATAATACACAATAAAAATGAATGCACAAAATCACACATATTCATTTTGTTTTTTTTAACCAAAACTGTAAGAGCATGTTTAAATTTTCTTCAATAACAACCTTATATCTGCAATTTTGGCCATTTCCTTTGCCGAATCGAATGTTAACGTGAGTTCTATTTAGATTTGAGTAACTCAATTCTCCTTCGGGAAAGAGGGGAAGCCATGCGGACTACTCTTATATCGAACTGACGTAATGTTAGTTCATCGTTTCGGCAGAGCCTCCTGCCATTGTCCATTCATGAGAATGTTCTTTCGACGATCCATCTCTTGTTCACAGCTATATAACTTTAATACTTTCCATCGATTTTATAATTTCTCTTTGATCTGCCATCTGCAACAAAACCGAAGCAATCAATTGAATTACAACCGAATACAGTGTTGCAGATACAGGTGGCAGATGTGTTGCAGATCGGGTATCTGCAACACATCTGTCTGCTTTACGAAAGCCTTATGACATGATATACAGTCCCGCTGCGTACCCTTTTCGACGGTATTTCGTGTTTTCTCAATATCCTTCCGAACACGCTGACTCGCTTGTTCGATATGGGTATCGCACTGTTTTTCTTAATATCTTCCAGTATCTCTGCCGGTGAAAGCCATTCGCCATTCTCTTCTTCCTTGGCAGGCCGGAAATATCGATAGAACAACTGTTCTTCAAGTGAAACCTGTTCAAATTCCCGGTTGTTCTCCGTCATAATCCGTTCTTCCGCCTGGTCAAACCAATAACGCTCGTTATGGTCGAGCTCGTGCATGGCCTGCGCATAAAGCTGCTCGTAATCTATCGCCTTACTTGTGTCTATCGTGCCGATTACTTCGATGCAAATGAAACGGCGGCTACCCGAAGGGTCGGTCAGCAGATCTTTCAGGTTGCTCGTTGCAATGAATGAAGCATAACGACGCATTTCAAGCACGGCATTGGCGTAAGGTTTGCGCATATTCACGATCGGTTTTTGGAGAATATGTTTGAGGAAACCCTGTTGGGCGGCACTGATCTGGTCGAACTCATCGATGTTGATAAGCGCGAAGCGATTGAGGTAAAGCTCGGCATCCTTCTTTCTTGAAAAATCAATGCTGTCCGTATAATAGGCACGTATGGCAGGCGGGATGATGCTGCGACAGAAAGTCGATTTGCGGCAACCTTGTTCGCCAACCAGCAGCGGAGAGACATTATTGGCATATTTGGTATCCGTTCCACGCCAGTGGACTACCATATTGAGAAACCAGCGATGAAACAGTTCCACCCAATGCGGATTGTTGCAGGGCACGGTTCTTGCCAGTCCCCGGATGCGGTCTTTGCCATCCCAGACGGGGAGGTGGTAAAGAAAATCTTCCAGCGGATTGAACACCGGTATGCGGTTTGAGTAAATATATCGGCTGATATCCCTGTCCCATAGCGGAATACCTTCGCCCTGCGCATCCAGCGCGATACTGTTCAATACCCGTTTGTCGATAGGGTTGAAGTAAAAACGGAATGAGTTCCGCTCCCGGTATTCCACTTCTCCCACCTGCGTGTTGTAGCGGAATTCATAACGCCGCTTCATGAATTCTTCTGTTTGGAGAGCCAGAAACTGCTCTTTCCCCAAACTGTTTTTCTTGCCGAAGCCCTCCTGCTCGTTATATACATTTTTGACCAACTGGCGGACGAGCGTCTCCTGCCTCCGCAGATAATAGTGGAAAATAGTCCGTTTCACCGTCTCCTCTTCAGGAATGCCGGAATGGAAACAGTTGACGGCCAACTGCGTCACTACTGCCTGAAAATCTTCTCCTCTCGGGTATGCGCCGCCGTCTTGTGCCTGATAGATTTCTTCATGCGTCTTTCTTAGAGCAGCTTCGAAAAGCATGAATATGGCATGTTCCGTATCATATCCCGGCACGGCCCGTGTCAGTGGCGACTTTTCCGAGCGTACTGCCTCCCGATAGGAGAGTTCTGTGGGCATCTCCGTCGACTGTGACAGATAAAACGGAACGGAATCCGGCCTGTACCTGAGTTCCGGGTCGTGTGACAGGCGTGAGAATTGTTCCAGTGTCGGTTCCTTCGGCAGGATATTAAACGGTATCTGCGGCTGGTAACATTTCACCGCCAGCCGGTATGCATGTGCATGAAACAGTTCGGCTTCCTCTCTTTTTTGAGGCAGCGAAGCGTCCGGGCGGGTGAACTTCACCCATATCTTTACAGTCCGTCCGCTAGAACCGGTAAATACACAATGGGTCTGCGGCTGTTCCCAAGCCAGTTGTTTTACCAGTATGATCTCCGGTCTTCCCGACAGTGGACCTACTGTCAGCTCAACAATTCCGTTATAATATTTTAATTGCTTTCCACTTTCTGTCCTGTGGAACTCTGCGGCAGGAAGAATCTTCGGCAACTTGTCTGCTTCGTAGCAGCGTGAGTCGGGCAGGGAATATCGTAGTGCTTCTCTAAATACGGATACTGGCTGTGTCTTGATTTCTGTTCGTGTTTTTTCTATCCACGTTTCCATATCCATCGTTGTCAGTGCGGTCGTTTTATCCTTGTCTCTTAACTGAGTAACTTTCATATCTTGTTTTGTTGATAATATTCTGCTAAGTTAGCTATAATTGTCCGCCCCTGCAAATAAATGGGTATTTATTATCTGTTTATCCTTTTTATCCGTACATTTGTGGAATTTTAAACATTAAAATCATTGAATAAAAATGAACGAATCATTCGATTTTTCCTTAGTTCCCTATACGTTCGGCCTGTGTGCCGCCGAAGGATGTCCGCGTGCTGCCACCTGTCTGCGCCGGATAGCACTGGAACATGCTCCGGCAAAGAGGGTTTTTCTGCCGATTATGAATCCTAACCGACTGAAAGCGCAGGACGGCGCGTGTGATTATTACCGTTCGGACGAGAAAGTGCGTTATGCCCGTGGCTTTATGTGCACGATTAATGCACTCACTGTCCGTGTGGCGGATACTTTCCGCTATCGCATGATAGGATATATGGGCAGAAAGAACTACTATTTGAAACGTAAAGGAGGGATAAATCTTTCTCCTGCCGATCAGCAACAGGTGATAGCTGTTGCAAAGGAGCTGGGAGTTATCCGAAAGGATTATTTTGATGGCTACGTGGAGGAATATAACTGGGAATAACTTCACATTCCTCCTTTGTCGGGAGTCGTTTGCTGTTCGTATCGTGTAATGTCCCGCCTTGGATACTGCAGTGTCCTGCCTTGGGAATTACAGTATCCAGCCTCAGACACTGCAGTATCCAGCCTTGGGAACTACAGTATCTAACCTTGGGAACTGTAGTTTCCAAGGCGGATACTCTAGTTTCTGCGGAGAAAACCATCTTCCCGATTATAAGAGATGACTCATCCTCCGGTGTTGCAGATACGAGTATCTGCAACCTATCTGCAACAGGTATCTGCAACGCCGTAATAAACTATCAATCAAACCATTATTTCGCTTTTGTTGCAGATGGCAGATGTTTTTTCATTTATAACTTCTATGTAAAGGAATACCTTGGCAGGTAGGGAAACCTTCTTATTTTTTTTATTTCAACCATTTTTAAACAGGCTCTAATAACGTTTACCCGTGGACGCATACAGTTTTCTGTTAAGAAATTACAAATCTTTAATATATTACCCGATAATAATCTTACTTTTACCCCACAAAATCCAAACGACATAGCCATGACAGGTATTAGTCTCCACATCCCTATCTTGAAAATGGGAAACTGGAAATGCACGAGGGGGCTTTACGCCTGACACAGGAAGGAATTTTCATTTCCGACAGCATTATAAGCGACTTGCTTTGGGTTAATTAAAAAACTAAACGATCAGCCGATGACCGAATCAGAAGTAAGGAAGTTATTACGGCAAATGAAGGAACTGGACTCACAAACAGCCTTCCGCGACTTCTATAACATGACTTACGACCGACTCTTCCGCATAGCCTACTATTATGTGAAACAGGAAGAATGGTCGCAGGAAATCGTACTCGACATCTTCCTCAAACTTTGGAAGCAGCGCGACACCCTTCTTGATGTGAAAAACATCGAGGACTATTGCTTTATTCTGGTCAAGAACGCTTCTCTCAATTATCTGGAAAAAGAGTCGAAGTACGCCACCATCCATTCCGATTCCTTGCCGGAGCCACAGGAACAAAGTTATTCTCCGGAAGAGTCATTAATCAGTGAAGAACTGTTTGCAATCTATGTGAAAGCACTCGACCGGCTTCCGGAACGTTGCCGGGAAATATTCATCCGCATCCGTGAAGAAAAACAAAGTTATGCCCAAGTAGCAGAAGAATTGGATATCAGCATAAAGACAGTTGATGCCCAGCTACAGAAAGCTGTCACCCGACTGAAAGAGATGATTTCGTCCAGCGAATAACCGAAGATCACCCGAAGAGTTCAGCACTTCTTTTTTATATTAACTTTTATTTGCACAAAAGACGTAGGGAGTTTCTGTCAATCTCCGGTCTTTATCAGCAAATAAACCGATTAATCACTAAAAAAGATTGAATGATGAAAAAGTTTAATGACGCAAACGTTGGACTCTTTATCCTTTTAACAACATGCCTGAGCCTATTTTCCTGCAACAACGACAATGACAATTATCCTAAGGATTATGTAGGATTTGAAAAATCTACCCGAACAGTAGAATGTGACAAGAATCAATCCGAGAGTGAGTTGCAGATTAAAATTATTGCCACCGACAAATCCAAAGAAGACAGGACAGTGCTACTTGCCACTCCTGCTTTGCCGGCGGGACAGGCACCGATTATGAAACTGACAGAAACCAAAGTCACCATCAAGGCGGGACAGAAATCGGCAACGACCACCATTAAGTTATATCCCCAAAAAGATGGTACTGAAACAGCAGAACATTACCTTATCCTGTACTCCCCAGTGGAAAGAAGGCAGTGTAAGCAAGCTGACGATTCTGCTGAAACGGAATTAGAAAGAAAGCTAAATAGAAAAAGATATGAAATATACCGATAGAGAATTAGAAGACATACTGAACAAACTCATCGCTTCCACCCGCTCACCGAGAGGACGTTTTTCAGCAGCATCCAGCTATCCGCAGCTGGAGAAAAAGCTGAATTTCCGCAATCACCGGTTGTATCTGACACGCACATTTGCGGCAGCGGCAGCAGTAGTTTTACTGTGTCTATCGGTATGGACAGCTTATCTGTACATGCAGCCGGCAACCATACAGACTGTTAGCACTTTGGCAGAAACACGTACCGTCCGTCTGCCCGACGGCACTTCCGTCACGCTAAACCATTATTCTTCCCTTTCCTATCCGGAACGGTTCAAATCGGATGACCGGGAAGTGGAGTTGAGCGGAGAAGCCTATTTTGAAGTAAGTAAAGACTCAAAGCATCCGTTTATAGTGCAAACAGAAACAATTGACGTTCAAGTATTGGGCACTCACTTCAATGTGGACGCCTATCCCGACAATCCGGATGTAAAGACGACTTTATTAACAGGGTCGGTTGCAGTCAGCAATAAAAACAACTCAATACGCATGGTGCTGAAACCGAATGAGGTGGCTATATATAATAAGGTGGAACAAAAGCTTACCCGCAAGGTACTGGAGAATGCCGGAGATGAAATTTCATGGCGTCACGGGGAGTTCATATTCGATGATCTGCCGTTGCAGGAGATTGCCCGCGAACTTTCCAACTCATTCGGAACAACGATTCACATTGCCGACTCAACCTTGCAAAATTATCGGATCACAGCGCGATTCCGTAATGGAGAAGACTTGGATGCGATTTTATCTGTACTGCATAATGCCGGTTATTTCAACTATTCACGAAACACTCAACAGATTACTATTACTAAAAACTAGACTAAATGAGAACTATTCACCAAGGACACCTGCCTGTCAGAACGCTCGTTCTGATAGGTATGGTGATCCTTATCACCGCACAGGCATACGCACAGAATGCAAATGCCCGACTCACAATCACATTGCGAAATGCTACATTGAAGGAGTTCGTCAAGTTAATCGAAAATTCTACAGGATATTCTTTTATCTACAGTGAAGAAATCAGCATCAGCCATAAAATCAATCTGAAAGTGAAAGATATGCCTTTGCATGAGATACTGGATCTCGTATTCAAGGATGAACCGATCAGTTACAAGTTCTCTGAGAAATACATTCTCCTGCAAAAGAAAAGGGTGCAAAAGCCGGTAAGCCGCAAGTTTACTATCAGCGGATATGTTACCGACGGGACGTCTTCCGAGACGTTGATTGGTACTAATATCATTGAGAGTCATCAATATCAAGGCACTACTACCAATCCTTACGGCTTTTATAGTATCACTCTGCCCGAAGGAGAAACGGAATTACGTTTCTCTTATTTGGGATATACCACAGAAACACATCATTTCACCCTTGCTCAAGATACTCTGCTGAATATTCGTATGAAAGGAAACGCACAATTAGAAGAAGTAGTGGTCGTTTCAGATAAAGCAGAAGCAGGGACAGTTGCCACACAGATGGGAGCTGTCGAGATTCCAATGGTGCAAATCAAGAATACTCCAAGTATATTAGGAGAATCAGATGTAATGAAAGCCATTCAGTTAATGCCCGGAGTACAGGCAGGAGTAGACGGATCGGCTGGATTATATATACGTGGTGGCAGTCCCGACCAAAATCTGATCTTACTTGACGGAACTCCGGTATATAACGTAGACCATATGTTCGGCTTCTTTTCCGTCTTTACTCCTGAAGCTATCAAAAAGGTCACTTTATTTAAAAGTTCCTTTCCTGCACGCTTCGGCGGACGCCTTTCTTCC
>ENA-OQHL01001049-OQHL01001049.1-human-gut-metagenome-genome-assembly--contig:-NODE-1049-length-15684-cov-2.358938_pt1 | contig 15684 bp, 19 predicted proteins | sample MGYA00242565_ERZ504723 | MGnify/ENA primary metagenome ERZ504723 (study PRJEB26092, sample SAMD00036211) | human gut metagenome | host: Homo sapiens | study: EMG produced TPA metagenomics assembly of... | reverse complement strand
GAAGTATACATAAGGAGGCTCGACGATGAGTAGTATAAACTGATTGAGAAAATAAAGGCTTTGTCTTTGATGTAGACGGGGTGCTATCCTGCGATGTGATTCCGCTTCACCCGAATGGCGATCCGATGCGTACTGTCAATATCAAGGATGGCTATGCCTTGCAATTGGCCGTGAAGAAAGGTTATGAGGTCGCTATAATTACGGGCGGATATACGGAAGCCGTACAGATTCGCTTTCTCGTTAGGAATACAACATATTTATATGCGTAGCGCTGTAAAGGTGCATGACTTTAAGGATTTCATGGGAAAAAACGGGCTTGTCTCCTGAGCACATCATGTATGCGGGTGATGATATTCCTGATTATGAGGTAATGACGCGAGTCGGATTGCCGGTGGCACCTGCGGATGCGGCTCCGGAGATCAAGGAGATAGCGAAATATATATCCTCCCGGCGAGGTGGCGAAGGCGTAGCTAGGGACGTGATCGAGCAAACGATGCGGGCGCAAGGACACTGGTTCGGCGAGGAGGCTTTTGGGTGGTAAAATTTTGGTGAATGTGTAACGCTTAATCGAATAGGTTATGTTAGAGAATTTAAAAAAGTACAAGATCGTCTTAGCCTCTAATTCTCCGAGACGACGGAATTTGTTATCTGGTCTGGATATCGACTTCGAGGTGAGGGTAATTTCGGATATTGACGAGTCTTACCCGGATTCTATTGACTCCATGGAGATCCCTTTATATATTGCCCGTTCGAAAGCGGAGGCCTATAAACCGACTATGGCGGATGATGAATTGCTAATCACGGCAGATACGATCGTTTGGACGTTTGACGGGGTTATGGGAAAGCCTGCGAATCGAGAGGAAGCTTATGCTATGCTTCATGCTTTGTCGGATCATGTACATCAGGTAATAACCGGTGTTTGTATCATGACGAAGGACAAAAATGTAGGCTTTTCCGTCGAATCTGCGGTTTGTTTCGCTAAATTGGGTGATGAAGAGATTAATTATTATTTGGATAAATATAAACCTTATGATAAAGCGGGAGGGTATGGCATTCAGGAGTGGATCGGTTATATCGGGGTAGAGGCTATCAATGGTAGTTTTTATAACGTGATGGGATTACCTGTGCAAAAGCTTTATCAGGAATTGAAACATTTTTAATCTCAATTCAAGGTAAAGTATTTATCCTTCATATAATATTCTATCTGATTTAATGTGTGCGCTAAGGCTGGGGGAATCGGTAAGACGACCGGTTTCTCCACATTCCATTCCGGGTCATTTATGATCATGTCGGATAGACTGCCCGCATGTATTAAGATAAGGCGGGTAGGGGCTGAGGCTATAACCTTATGATTGGTGTTTTGCGCAAGTAGCATGAAATGATCTTTTGCCACTTCCGCTATATGTGTCCCTTCTTGGCTGTAAATAATAAGTTTTCCCGAAAATACGAAGATTAATAGGTTATCCGTGGTTGTGGAATTAAACAGGGAATCTCCGGCTCTCAGTATTTTGCATTCAAGTTGATTTAGATAACGCTTCATGTAGGAACTTAAGGATTTTCGAGGATAGCCAATGTTTTTCTGTTAGGAAGGTATTCCAACATACCTTTTGAGTAGGTGACTTTCTGTTGTCCGTTGTTGTCCGCATAAATAATGAAATACTCTATTTGGGGGATGGATTGTGCCAGTAGCTTCGCTTTCTCGACTCCCAAAACCATGAAAGTCGTAGCGTAAGCGTCTGCTGTCATACAATCTTCCGCCACGATTGTCGCACTAAGAATATTTTGTCCAGCGGGATAACCGGTCGCTGGATTGATCGTATGGGCATATTTCTTACCATCCTTGATGTAGAAGTTTCGGTAGTCACCAGAAGTAGCCACCCCCCCTTTTTGGCATAATTGTACGATCTCTTCAACATCATTTGTTACGCCACTTGTCCCTATTTCCGGCTTGTTGATGCCGACTCGCCAACAGTCACCTTGTTGATTTACGCCTTTCATGGTGACCTCACCACCTATTTCTACCATGTAGTTCTTTACGCCTTCCTTTTCCAGCAGGCGGGCGATAACATCGCAAGCATAACCTTTTGCGATGGACGAACAATTCAATAGAATCCGGGGATCTTCTTTGATGATTTTCTTTCCTTCCAATCTCACTTTTTGATAACCGACGAAAGCCTTGATGCTATCGATCATCTGCGGGGTTACGCTGTCCATCTTACTGAATCCGAATCCCCATAGATTAATTAATGGAGCGCAAGTAATATCAAAAGCTCCATCCTGATTTTTTGGAGATTTTCTTCCGCCTTATTGAATACTTCGGTAAACCATTCGTCTACCTCCACATCCTCGTTATTATTGACTTTAGCGATCGTGGAGTTGGGGTTGAAAGGATTTTAAGGAGAGGTTAAAACGTTGCAGCTCGCTGTCGATCTTATCGGTTAGGATTTGCTTGGCCTTGTATTTGATGTGGTAACTTGTATGAAAAACAGAACCACTCTCTTCGAAATATTGGCCCTTGTCCGAGCAAGCCGTAAGCGATAAGATCAACAGGCTGACTAATATGGAAATATTCTTGCGCATCATTATGAAATTTTATGTCGCGAACTTACATAAAAAATTCCATATATGCCCCTTTCATGGGGGAGACGCTATTGTGTGTATAAATATCAAGGATTCCTTTTTTTATATTGTGACTCTGGTTTTATCCAATGTGCACGCCTTTCGGATAGGATCTTTTCTATCTCTTCCGCGCTTCTCTCGATACCGCCGGTACCGATTATATCCAATCTTCTCGCTGGAATATCGATACGGATCAAGTCATCGTTCTCTACCAAGGCGATCGGTCCCCCCTCGGAAGCCTCCGGGGATACATGTCCGATCGCCGGGCCTCGGGTCGCTCCGGAGAAACGACCGTCGGTGATCAATGCGATGGTCTCTACCAACTCAGGATCGGAGGCGATCGCTTCTGTCGTATAAAACATTTCTGGCATTCCACTTCCTTTCGGTCCTTCATAACGGATAAATACCGCTTCTCCCGGATGGATTTTCTTTTGTAATACCGCCTCAATAGCGTTCTCCTCACAATCGAATACCCTCGCTTTCAGGGTGACTTGCATCAAGCGGGGTGAAATCGCCGAATGTTTTACGACTGCCCCTTCGGGCGCTAAATTTCCTTTCAATATAGCGATGGCTCCTTGTGCCTTGATCGGTGTATGAAGAGGTTTGATAATATCGCACCTTTACTCCTAGGGCAGGAAGATATTTATGGCAATTCTCATAGAAGCCGTTGAGCTGTAAATCTTTTAAGTTTTCTCCCAATGTTCTGCCGGTAACGGTCTTGACATCGAGATGGAGGAATTCCTTGATTTCTTCCATGATGCGCCGGTACGCCTCCCGCATACCAGAAGTATTCGCCGGCCAAAAACCGCTGGGACGTATATTTAAAAGGTAGGGGATCTTACGATGTATCTTGTCGAACAAATCCGGTGATAACTGGATTCCCAGTTCGTGGGCGATAGCTGGAAGATGAAGCAGGCTGTTGCTGGAACCCGCTATGGCGGCATGTACCATGATCGCATTTTCAAACGCTTGTATCGTCATGATATCGGAGGGTTTTAACTCTTCTTTCGCCAGTCCGAGTGCATGTTCTCCGGCTTTACGGGCGGTTTCTTTTAACTCGGGTAAATGGGCGGGGATCAAGGCGGAGCCCGGTAAAGCGATGCCAAGCGCTTCTGCCATTACTTGCATCGTGGAGGCGGTACCCATGAAAGAGCAAGCTCCACAATCCGGACATGCGTCACGCTTATAAACCATGAATTGTTCTTCCGTTATTTCCTTTCGCTCGTATTGGGCGCTATAGGTACCGATTTGTTCTAACGTGAGTAGGTTGGGACCGGCTTTCATTATACCACCGGGCATGAATATAGCAGGCATATCTAGCCGGGCTATCGCCATCAAATGCGCAGGGACGGATTTGTCGCAACTGGCTATAAAGACACCAGCGTCGAAAGGAGTCGCTTTTACATGAATTTCCATCATGGCGGCCATGATATCACGGGAGACTAATGAGTAGTTCATACCATCGTGTCCCTGCGCCTCTCCATCACAAATATCGGTGACGAAGTAGTTTGCGGCACGTCCCCCCTTTTCCTTTATACCGATTCCGGCCTCGTCCACCAATTTATCCAGATGGGCGCTTCCCGGATGGCTATGTCCGTAACTGCTTTCTACAATGATTTGCGGTTTACTCAATTCGTCGATTTTCCAACCGCTGCCTAGCCGGAGTGAATCCAGCTCCGGCGCTAGTTTTCGTAATTGCTGGCTTTTCATGTCTATTAATTAATGTATAAGGTTATTTATTCAATAAGGTATCCCTAGCTAAAGAATAAATGCTCTATTAAAATTTTTGTACCGATACCGATTAAGATTAAACCTCCGATGAGGTCCAGCTTCAAGTCGATTCTCTTGCCGAATCGGTTACCGAAATAGACTCCGAAGGCAGAGATAGCGAAGGTGACAACACCGATAGTCGAGGCTTGCAGCAAGAGTGGTGATTTTAAGATCGCCAGAGAGATTCCTACGGCGAGGGCATCGATACTTGTCGCTATTCCCAATCCGCATAATGTCCGGTTACATAGAGGATCGAATTTCCCGTCTTCCTCCTCTTCTTTCGTGCTATCGTATATCATTTTTCCACCTAAGTAAGCAAGAGGGTAAATGCGATCCAATGGTCGAAGGCGCAAATGTATTTTTCGAATCCTAATCCCATCGTATAACCGATCACGGTCATTCCGGCTTGGAATATACCGAGCACACTCGCTATCTTAATAATATTACCGGCGGTGCAGTTACTCTTAAGAACTGCGCCGCCGGTAACTGATACTGCTAGGCTATCCATGGATAAGCCGATCGCTAGTAGCAGAACTTCAATGTATAACATACTAGAATGATTCCCGTTTAATAATTTCTTCTATAGGCTTACGTTTCTTTGGAGTCTCATCGAATAATGCCGGGTCGGAAGGATAGCCGAACGGTATCAATACAACAGGCTCGATCATTTCCGGAATTTTAAAATGTTTCCGGCAAAGCTCCGTGTCGAAATTGCAAACCCAGCAAAGTTCCCAATCCTTGTTCGGCTGCGGCTAAACAAATATGTTCCGTGGCGATAGCCGCATCGATATCCATATGATCCTTATGATCGCCCCGTTTCCAAGATTGCTGATGATCTCCGCAAACGATCAAGTAATAAGGCGCTTGCTTGAACCATTCCCGGGGATAGCATTCTTGTAATTTAGCTTTTCCTTCCGCACTTTGAACCCAAACAAAATACCAAGGTTGATAATTTACCGCCGAAGGGGCCAAACGAGCTGCTTCTAGGATATAATCAATCTTTTCTTGCTCTACGTTTTTGGGGGCATACTTTCGGATAGAACAACGTTTTCTCGCTAATTCTAGGAAACTCATATCTCATCCTCTATTTTATAGTTATTGCGATTCGGAGAATTGCGGGAAATCAACTCCCCGATAAAGCCCGCTAGGAACATCTGGGTTCCCAGAATCATCGCTGTCAATGAAATATAGAAATAAGGGGAACTTGTAACCAAAGGTCTTAGATCTCCAGAGTACATCGAGATCAATTTCATGCTGAGTACGATTACTAGAGCGATAAAACCAATGAAGAACATAGCGCTTCCCCATAAACCGAAGAAGTGCATCGGTTTCTTTCCGAATTTGGAAGTAAACCAAAGCGTGATCAAATCAAGATAACCGTTCACGAAGCGATCCAACCCGAATTTAGTAGTTCCGTACTTGCGGGCTTGATGTTTCACTACTTTCTCGCCAATCTTGTGAAATCCGGCAATCTTAGCTAAATAAGGTATGTAACGGTGCATATCGTTATACACCTCTATATTTTTAATGACAACATTCTTATACGCTTTCAATCCGCAATTGAAATCGTGTAAGTTCTTTATTCCCGAGAATTTACGAGCTGTCGCGTTGAATAATTTCGTGGGGATCGTCTTAGACAACGGGTCATATCTTTTCTTTTTCCAGCCGGATACCAGATCGTACCCGTCTTCGGTGATCATCCGGTAAAGTTCGGGTATCTCATCCGGGCTGTCCTGCAGATCGGCGTCCATGGTAATGACCACGTCACCTTTAGCCCGTTGGAATCCGCAATGCAATCCCGGCGACTTACCGTAGTTGCGACGGAACTTGATTCCCCGGACGTGTGGAGAACGTTGCTTCAACTCCTCGATCACTTCCCAAGAATTATCCGTACTGCCGTCATTCACGAAAATGACTTCATAGGTATAATTATGTTCTTTCATCACCCGCTCTATCCACGAGAATAACTCGGGTAAAGACTCGGCTTCGTTATACAACGGGATAACAACTGATATGTCCATTATTTGTCTGTAATTAACTTTTTAGCGGTTTTCAGTGATGGAACCTGTCGAATTGTTCCTGCACAAGAGAGCCGCTACCGGTATAGAAAGTATGATGCCGTAAAATACGTTATTAAATATTCCTTGTATGGCCATGTGGATTGGCGAGATACGAATCTTGCTGAGCGAGTCGATCATCTCCGAGCTGACTTGGCTATCCTTTAGTACAGTCGTTAATTGCCCGATCGCATTTGCCACGAAATCAGGCGGGGCGATGAACTGATAAAAGACAAAGTATTCAAGCGAGACGATCAATGCGGCGAAAAAATACAACATCGTGCCGAATCTCCATGCATGAAAGAAACTGATCCTTCCACCGATGTCGTGCCGATATCTTTTCGTCATGTAGTAGGCGATGAAAGGGACGGCGAGCGTCAATAGCCAATAGACAAGACTTAAGGAGGGGACGGAAACGCTGAAGATGAAAAAGATGTATTTCACTACCCAATATATACCCATGGCCAAACCATAAGTCATAGCGCCTTTTAAAAGTAAATTCTTATTCTCTTCCATGATGCTGCAGTTTTGAATTCTTATCAGCAAAATTAATATATTAATGCAAATGCGCAACTATATTATGCCTAAAATGCGAAAAAGGAAGCCTACTTATAAGCTTCCTTCTTTAAGATGTGTCTTATCTGAGCCTCTTGTCGGATTCGAACCAACGACCCCGAGATTACAAATCACGTGCTCTGGCCAACTGAGCTAAAGAGGCAGGTGGGTAAGCTTACTACATCGCGCCGCTACGACCAAGTACCCTTGCTGCGGTCAAGCCCTGGGGGATTCCGAGGGAGCATGCCGTGTAGGACTTACCCGGGTGCAAAAGTAGATATTATTTTTTACTTTGCAAGCGTTTTCTTACTCTTGGGATGATAATTGTTTATAAAGAATTGAAAACCTTATGCTTTTGGTAGTGTTAAAGAATGTTTTATGTGTTGTGGCCGATGGTTTATCAAAGAATGTTGATTTTTTCATTGTGAGGAAAAAATATTTTCATCATGAAGAAAAAGTATTTTCACCGTGAAGAAAAAGTATTTTCATCACGATGAAAAAACAGTTTACTTGGAAGAGGTTCCGCTTTCCAATATGCTGACGATGGAGAACAACGTAAAGCAGATCGCTCCCAGTCCAGCCAATACCCGTGCGGGAATGGCATAATAACTATGCTCGGCCGCCATCTCGAAAAGGAAAGCGGAGAGGAAAAGGCAGAATAAAGCCGTGAATATAGGAATTAATGGAATCCGGTTGGCAAGCTTGAATTCTTCCCTCCATATTTTAGACAGCAAGATCACCTTGCTGGAGATACTATAGCAAACTAATCCAAGGCCGATCATGATATATCCGGTTGAGGCATTAGCCGGGTCGCTATCTCCTAATACGAAGAGGCCCCATATCAGACTGATAGATCCCATCAGGATGACAAAACGGTGCCATAGCCTTTTTTCCAATCGGGAATATGTGTTTCTTATTTGTCGGGCGATCGTGGCGACTAAAGCGATTAAGCTGCTGCAAATACATGCTAGTCCGGCCATCACATGCCCGGCGACAAAGTATTGGGAATGCTCGTCGCTATGCGCTAGCAACCGGTAAGCCCAAATCCATGCGACTATGGATATAAATGATGCTACAAGGATCAAGAATACCCCTGCCAATGTGCAAAGCTGACTTTGTCTGGTATTCTGGGATCGTCGCTTTTGGCGTTCATTTGTATTAAGGTGAATCGGGTAGAGGCGGTAGCCGTTGTTGCTACGCATGCGGTTATAAGGCCCACCCCGCAATGACATGGCCTGCGACAAAGTCTGCTGGCGCCGGTGAGGACATGAGTAAGATAAAGCCCGCCAGAAAAGTGATGGTTGCCGAGAGATATCCAAGGATAGGCAAGGCGAATCTGGCTACATTATTATATGTATGGATAATTTGACGAATAATGGTCGCTGCCGTAGCGAACAAGGCTATACAAATAAAGCCAAGAGAGAATACGACAGGTCCGGCGACGAATCTGCTGGAGTCCACTCCATAGTTAAAGACAAAAAATTCCATAACCGAAACAAAACGAGGGCCATTAGCAATGGAATCGCCCTGAATAAGACACTAATCCCGTAATTCATAACTTGTTTTTCATTTAGATTTTTCTTCAAACAGAGATGCGATCCTTTTTGTTCAAGAAGAATTTTAGAGGTTATACGATGTTTTTGCGTGTTATTTCATCATTTTTGTTTTTCTTTGCGGAAAATATCAGAGAAGTGAATCTTATTATAGAACAAGGTAACACGTCATCAAAGGTCGCTGTGTATAAAAATGGGCATATAGAGGCTTCTTTTGTATACAAGCAATTCGGTGTATCTGTGGTCGCTGCTCTTTTTGAGAAGTACGCTTTTACGCAAGGCATTTTATCGACGGTGATAGATACGGACGATGAGTTGATCGCTTATCTAAAAAATAAGCTTCAGCGTTTTGTCTTTCTGGATGAACATGTAGCTTTACCGATCAAGGTGGAATATGGGACGCCGAAAACGCTAGGCAAGGACCGTTTGGCCGCTGTCGTGGGGGCGAATTATTTGCGGCCGGGAAAAAATCTGCTGGTTATCGATGCCGGTACCGCTATCACGTATGAGGTGATAGAAGCGCCGGGTATCTTTCTGGGAGGGAATATCTCTCCGGGGATGACAACCCGTTTTCGAGCGTTGAACCATTTTACGAAGAAACTGCCTTTGGTAACGGAAGAGGATGATATACCGCTTATCGGGAGAAGTACGGAAACGGCTATCCAAGCGGGTGTGGTGAATGGGATTGTTTACGAGATGGACGGATATATTGACGAGCTGAAAGTAAAATATCCGGATCTTTTGGTTTTTTTAACAGGCGGTCATTCGTTTTATTTTGAAAGACGGCTAAAAAACTCCATCTTTGCAGACATTAATTTAGTGTTGACAGGATTAAACAGAATCTTAGAGTATAATGTTGAAAATTAATAAGGTAGTAATAATAAGTTTTCTTATCTTTACACAATTGCCATTATGGGCTCAAAATAACACGAACTCGCCTTATACGCGATTTGGATATGGAGAGTTGGCGGATCGATCTTTTGGTGCCGGAAGGGCGATGGGTGGAGTCGGTTATGGATTAAGGTCCTCTAAACAGATAAATCCATTAAATCCAGCATCTTATAGTTGTATGGATTCGTTGACATTCCTTTTGATTTTGGTGCGTCCGGTCAGGTGTCTTGGTTCTATGACGGTACGAATAAGCAACGACAGATGAATGGAAACGTGGAGTATATCGCTATGCAATTTCCGATCACCCGGCGTTTAGCGATGAGTATTGGTTTATTACCTTATTCATATGTAGGATATGATTTCGGCGAGAGCCGTACTGAGGGCGGTTTAAGTTGGGGAGAAAGCTTTAGTGGCGAAGGTGGCTTAAGCGATGCCTATTTAGGGCTCTCCTATGATATTTGGAAGAAGCGTCTTTCCATTGGTTTGAACGCCGGATTTTTATTTGGAAATATAACACATTCCCGCAACTTGATTTTCCCGAGTTCGACAGGGGCGGACGATGTGTATAGAAACCAACGTTATGAGATTCGTGATTTAAAGTTAGATTTTGGTATTCAATATACGCATCCTTTGAGCAAGACGGAGCATGTCACGGTAGGTTTCGTTTATTCTCCTGGGAAAAAGCTGAATACGACTGTGTATGATACTCAACTTGTCGGTTCTTCGGCTACATCCGGATATACAAGGAACGATACAATTAAGAATTATCGGTTTGATATGCCAAACTCTTATGGAGCGGGTATCTCTTATGTGAAGGAGAACCGGTTGACGTTAGCTGCGGACTTCTTATATGAGGACTGGGCGAACGCTTATTTTGATAACGAGAAAGGTCAATTCAAGAATCGTACACGTGTAGCGGCTGGTGCCGAATTTATTCCTCGTTATGATAATCGTAATTATCTGGGACGTATCAGATACCGTGCCGGTTTTCATTATAGCAATTCGTACTTAAGAGTCAGTCGCTCCGAGGAGAATGGTTATAAAGGACATGGTTATAATGAATATGGGGCGAGTATCGGTTTTGGGCTTCCATTGATCGATAACCGTTCATTAGTGAACCTGTCATTTGAATACGTGAAGATCCGTCCGGAATTACGTACAATGATTGATGAGCAGTATTTCCGGTTTACGGTGAACTATACATTTAACGAATTATGGTTTTTTAAACGAAAAGTGGATTAAACCGGGAATGGCCGAAAGGGTCTAATGAGTATGATACTTTTTTGAAGGAATATAAATTTATAGCTAACTTTAATAGAAAGAGATATGAAGATCAAAGTTTTATTACTAGCGCTTGGATGTACTATGGGTACATTGGGTGCTTATGCGCAGAAAGGAGTAGATAATGGTACACAGTTCGGTTCCGGTGAGGATAGCGTGCGTTGTATTACCAATATCAGCTTGTTCGTTCCTTACGCGAAAGCCGGAAACTTCAAAGATGCCTATGATTTCTGGAAGATCGTGTACGATGAGTGTCCTGCCGCTACAAAAGATATCTATTTGTACGGTGTGAAAATTATGGGCTGGAAGATCGCCCAAGAGAAAGATCCCGCTAAGAAGAATGCTCTTATTGATGATTTGATGGGGGTTTACGACAAGCGTGTGAAATATTTTGGAAATGATCGCCGGTATGGAAAAGACTGGATCGTTGCTCGAAAAGTGCAAGATTATTTAGCGCAAACTGGCGATAATGCCGACTATAATCAGGCCTATACTTGGTTGAAGGAGATCGTTGATGAGAAAGGTGCTGATACGGAGGCTCTAGGTCTCTCCTTGTTTAGTTTCTCTTCTATGAAGAAAATGGTTAACGATCCGAATTTCAAAGAACAGTATATTCAAGATTATTTGAAGGTTTCTGGTGGCTTGGATGCTCAGTTAAAAGCTGCGCAGGCTGCAAACAATCAAAAAGAAGTGAATGCCTTGACCGCATATAAGAGTGGTGTTGATAATGCCTTTGCAAATAGTGGTGCTGCCGATTGCGAGACTTTGCAGAATTTGTATGCTGCTAAGATCGAGGAGAATAAGGATAACTTACCTTATTTGAAAGAGACTATATCTTTGTTGAGAAGAACAGGTTGCCAAGAAATCGAGGCTTACTTTTTGGCATCAGACTATGCTTATCGTCAAGAACCTAGTGCCGAGGCAGCTGTTGGGCTAGGAAAGAAAGCCGTTAAGATAAAGGATTATGATACGGCTATTAAATACTTTGATGAGGCCGCGAATTTAGAAACGGACGCGACTTCAAAAGCTGATGATTATTATATGATCGCATTGTTGCTGTTTGAGCAAAATGCTTATTCGAAGGCTAGACAATATTGCCAGAAAGCTTTGGAGGTAAATCCAAACTATGGTAATGCTTATTTATTGATCGGCAAGATGTATGCCGCTACTTCTAAATCTGTCTTCCCGAATGATGGAGTGTTGGCAAGAGCTGCTTATAATGCCGCTATCGATAAATTTGAGAAAGCGAAACAGGTAGATCCGAGTGTTGCTGAAGAGGCTAATACTTTGATATCATCTTATCGTGCTCACCTTCCTTCTACGGAGGAGATCTTCATGCACCCGGATTTGGAGAAGGGCAAACCTTTCACTGTCGGTGGTTGGATCGGAGAGCGTACAACGATTCGGTAATTATGATAGGAAATCGTTTTCATTGTAAAACGGAAAATATGGGCATAACAACTACCTTCGTGGTGGTTGTTATGCTTCTTTTGTTTTCTGCCTCTTGCAGTAAGGAACATAAGGAGGTGGTTGATGTTGAGTTTGATCCGGACAAGACTTATACGATGAAGGCTACGGATGTGTCATCCTTGATCTCCGATTCTGGTATCACGAGATATCGCTTGAAAGCGAAAGAGTGGCAGATTTACGGGAAGGCGGCGGAACCCCATTGGTATTTCCCCGAGGGGATCTACGTGGAGAAGTTCGATACCTTATTCCAGACAGAAGCGAGTATTAAGGCGGATACAGCCTATTATTATGATAAAAAAGGGCTTTGGGAGCTGATCGGTAATGTAGAGGTGGAAAGTCTGCAAGGGGAGCATTTTGAGACTTCCCAATTGTTCTGGGACCAGAAGCAGGAGAAGGTTTATTCTGATAAGTTTATGCGTATCGAGCAAGAAGATAAGATCATAACAGGCATAGGCTTTGAGTCGAACCAAGATATGACTCAGTATAAGATATTTAACTCACAAGGTATTTTCCCGGTGAGCGATGCTCTGGCCGATACGACACGGACAGTTCAGGGGGATAGTGCCCGGGGAGATGTGTCACAAATAGATTCAATAAAAAGTAATTAAGGTGGGGACGCTGACTTATATTTTAATTTCCCTCGCATTTTCCGCATTCTTTTCCGGGATGGAGATCGCTTTTATCTCCTCCAATAAGCTTCGTTTCGAGCTGGATAAGAAGGAACGTAGTCTATCCAGTAAGATACTGGGTATTTTCTATCGTAATCCAAATTTGTTTATCTCTACCATGTTGGTAGGAAATAATATTGCGTTGGTCGTTTATGGTCTTCAGATGGCAATCGTATTGGAGCCGTTTATAGCCAAGGTGGTTGCGAATGAGGCATTGATCGTTTTTATCCAATCCGTGATATCTACGATCTTGATCTTGTTTGCCGGGGAGTTTATTCCCAAGACCATATTTAAGTTGAATCCTAATTTATCACTCAATATATTTGCGATACCATTATTTATTATATATATCATCCTGTATCCGGTCTCCAAGTTCTCTTCCCTGCTATCTTTTTGATTTTGAAGTTAGGGGCGTGAAGAACTTGAAAAGTTCACCTCAGGCATTAGGCAAGGTAGACTTGGATTATTTTATACAGCAAAGTCTGGAAGATGCACCTCAAAATTCGGATATGGATACGGAGGTTAAGATTTTCCAGAATGCCTTAGACTTCTCGAATGTCCGTTTGAGGGATTGTATCGTGCCCCGGACGGAGATCGTAGCCTGTGATACGTCGGCTACGATGGAGGAATTGCGTTCTAAGTTTATCGAGACAGGACTTCGAAAATATTGGTGTATAACGAGAATATTGACAACATTATCGGATATATCCATTCTTCCGAGCTTTTCAAGAATCCGGAGGATTGGACCCAGCATATCCGTAGCGTATCGATCGTTCCGGAGACGATGGCAGCGAATAAACTGATGAAACTGCTGATGCAAGAGAAGAAGAGCTTGGCTGTTGTCGTGGATGAGTTTGGCGGTACGTCGGGTATCGTGACACTTGAGGATTTGGTGGAGGAGATTTTCGGAGAGATTGAGGACGAGCACGATATGAAGTCGCATGTGGCTAAAAAAGTATCGGACAATGAGTATTTGCTGTCGGGTAGGATGGAGATTGATACCTTGAACGAAATGTTCGGGTTGGATCTTCCTGAGTCGGATGATTATGTCACCATCGCCGGTTTTATCTTGCACTTCTATCAAAAATTCCCGAAATTGAACGAGACTGTCCAGATCGATAAATATTCGTTTAAGATAATCAAAGTAACGGCTACGAAGATCGAACTTGTACGTATGAAAGTAGGGATTTGATAAAAAAAAGGATTATATGCTGTGGAATTTCCTTTTTTTCATATCTTTGTGCCCTTAAAATGTGAAATAATAAACTTTAAAAAATAATAAAGATAAATGGCTACGCTGGAAAAAATTAGAAGCAAAGCAGGACTGCTGGTACTCGTGGTGGGTTTGGCATTGTTCGCTTTTATCATTGGAGACTTTTTAAACTCTGGTTCTACTTATTTTAGGCAATCACAGGAACGGATCGCCGAGATTGATGGAGAGGTTGTAAAAATTCAAGATTATCAAGGTCGCGTTGATGAGATGGCCGAGATGTATAAGATGCAATCCGGTTCAGCCAGCCTGCCCGAGGAATATATGACACAGATTCGCCAGTCCGTATTCGATGCGATGGTACAAGAGGTCGTGTTGGACGAGGCTACTGCTAAATTAGGTATGGGAGTAAGTCCGGAAGAATTGTTTGATATGGTTCAAGGTGAGAATATCTCTCCGTTGATCCAACAAATGCAAATGTTTACGAATCCTCAGACTGGTGCTTTTGATAAGGCCGCTTTGTTGAATTTCTTGAAACAAATCGATTCCGATAATATCGCTAGCTATCCGGCAGATCAACAGGCACAGCTGATTCAAGCTAAGAACTTCTGGTTGTTCTGGGAGAAGAACATCAAACGTCAACGTTTGGAGCAAAAATATACGACATTATTGAGTAAGGCTATTTCCGCGAATTCATTGGACGCTAAGGAAGCTTATAATGATAATGCCGAGAATTCGGATATCATTTACGCTATGCAATCATATGCTACGATTCCGGATTCAACGATTGAGGTAAGCAAGAGCGAGATCGAGAAATTGTATAACCAACGCAAGGAGCTTTATAAACAAAAAGAATCTAAGGTAATTAAATATATCGCCGTAGATATCCGTCCGAGTAAAGAGGATTATGATAAGGCACAGGCCGAGATCGAGAGCTTGAAAGAGGAGCTAGCTACGTCTGAAAGAGTGGCTGATGTAGTAAACGAGAACTCTGAGGTTCCTTATGTTGACGCTTTCTTCACGGAGAAGGCTTTGGATCCTGAGATGAAACAATTCGCTACGACTTCTGAGGTTGGCGCTGTTTATGGTCCTGTATTCGAGAATGACAAATACAGAATGTTTAAGCTAGTCGATAAGACGGTCGCTCCGGACTCAGTAAAAGTTAGCCACATCATGTTGGCCGGTAAATCTGAGGCTGAGACAACAGCTTTGGCTGATAGCTTGATGGGGCGTTGAAAGGTGGCGCTAATTTCGCTGAATTAGCTAAGAAATACTCAGCAGACCAAGCTGCCGAGAATGGTGGTGAACTAGGTTGGTTTACAGAGATTACCGCTTTGAGAGGTGTGAATGATGATTTTAAGAAGGCTGTCTTCTCAACTCCATTGAATGAGGTAGCGGTTGTGAAATCTTTATATGGTACTCACCTTGTAAAAGTAACAGAGAAAACAGGAAATGTTGAAAAATATAAGATCGCAGATATCGACATGACTGTATCTCCTAGCTCTAAGACCTATAGCAACATCTACAATGAGTTGAATCAGTTCGTATCTAAGAACAACTCTATGGCTAAATTGGAGGAGAATGCGAAGGAAGCCGGTTATAACTTGATT
>ENA-OQHL01001043-OQHL01001043.1-human-gut-metagenome-genome-assembly--contig:-NODE-1043-length-15752-cov-4.848128_pt1 | contig 15752 bp, 10 predicted proteins | sample MGYA00242565_ERZ504723 | MGnify/ENA primary metagenome ERZ504723 (study PRJEB26092, sample SAMD00036211) | human gut metagenome | host: Homo sapiens | study: EMG produced TPA metagenomics assembly of... | reverse complement strand
GAAACATGTGTTATGAATGAAGTAAAAAAAAGAAACAAAAATGAATGAATTTTGGACTGATTTTTATTTTGAAAATGGAAGGGATGACCTGTATGAGAATTACAGAGCTGTTGCAGGATGCAACGATTGATCTTGGCGTGAGGGTTAACAGCAAAGAAGAAGCAATTGATCATTTGGTTGATTTAATGGTCAAGGGCGGAAACATTACAGATCGCGAAGAATACAAGAAGGGCATTTTAGCAAGAGAAGCTAATGGAACAACTGGTATCGGAGGAGGGATTGCAATTCCTCATTCTAAGAACAAAGCAGTAACTAAGGCTGGTTTGGCTTCTATGACAGTACCAGACGGAGTCGATTATGAAGCAATGGATGGAGAACCATCTGACGTATTTTTTATGATCGCAGCACCAGCAGAAGGAAGCGACGTGCATTTAGAGGCATTGGCAAGATTATCTGTGATCTTAATGGATCCAGTATTTAAGGACAGCTTATTGAAGGCAACAAGCAAGGAAGAATATCTTGCATTGATCGACAAGAAAGAAACAGAAAAATTCCCAGAAGAGGCGGCGAAGGAAGAAGAGAAACCTGCTGTATAAGAAGAGAAAGCAGACGATGGAACGATCAGAGTTCTTGCAGTTACAGCATGCCCAACAGGAATCGCTCATACATTCATGGCAGCAGAATCTCTTGAGAATAAAGCAAAAGAGATGGGAATTACATTAAAAGCTGAGACAAATGGTTCAGGTGGAGCAAAGAATGTCTTAACAAAAGAAGAGATTGAAAATTGTGATGGAATCATCGTAGCAGCAGATAAGAATGTTGAGATGGCACGTTTTGATGGGAAAACAGGTTCTTCAGACAAAAGTAGCGGACGGAATTAATAAACCAGAAGAGCTGATCCAGACAATTTTAGATAAGAAAGCGCCAACATATCATCATTCAGGAGCAGCAGCACAAGAAGATAGTGCAGAGGGTGAAAGCGTTGGACGTCAGATTTATAAACATCTGATGAATGGTGTATCTCATATGCTGCCATTTGTAATCGGTGGAGGTATCCTGATCGCTCTTGCATTCTTAGTAGATAATCAGGCGATCAACCCAGCAAACTTCGGTAAGAATACACCACTTGCAGCCTTACTAAAGACGATCGGTGAACAGGCATTTGGATTTATGCTTCCAATCTTAGCTGGATTTATTGCAATGAGTATTGCAGACCGACCAGGATTAGCAGTAGGTTTCGTTGGTGGATATATCATGGTTTTATTAAGAAAACTGTTTGATAAATTACCAAGTGCATTAGAAGGGTTAAAACCAATCTTACTATTCCCAGTTTGTGGTATTTTAATTATGGGTGTTGTGATGATCGCGGTTAATCCGGTTGTTGGAGCGATTAATACAGGACTGAATAACTTCCTATCATCTATGAGTGGAACAAGTTCTATCCTTTTAGGAGCAGTCCTTGGAGCAATGATGTCCATCGATATGGGTGGTCCATTTAATAAAGCAGCGTATGTATTTGGTACAGCACAGTTAACAGTAGCCAATGCAGGACCAGAACAGTATGCGATCATGGCAGCTGTTATGGCTGGAGGAATGGTACCACCACTTGCGATCGCACTTTGTACAACGTTCTTCAAGAATCGTTTTACAGAGAGTGAAAGAAAATCTGGTGTTGTAAACTACATCATGGGATTATCATTTATTACAGAAGGAGCTATCCCATTTGCAGCAGGAGATCCAATCCATATCCTGCCACCATGTATTGTAGGATCTGCAGTAGCAGGTGCATTATCCATGGCATTTAAATGTGGACTTCCAGCACCACACGGTGGAATCTTTGTTATTGGAGTTATCACGAATCGAGTACAGTACTTAATTTCTGTAGCAGTTGGTGCAGTTATTGGAATGATTGTTATGTCATTTACAAAGAAACCATTAAATAAATAAGATTGTAAATAACCATTTACAATAAATTAATTCCTCATATTTTCATAAGTAATATTTATAATAAGTAAACAGAGATTGTGAAATTTTGCAATCTCTGTTTGCTATTTTGATAAAACAATGATATACTAGATAAGATTTTAGAAATCAAAGACAGTTCATTCGTACCATCCTGTCTATAAACAAAACTAGGACTGAGAAGAAGATTTTCAGGATACAGGTACGCGTGCTTGTATCCTTTTTTGATTGTAAATATATGTAGAAGGGAAAGAAGAAAATGTATCAGTTAACAACACATGCATCCTTTGATTCAGCTCATTTTTTATCGGGTTATGAAGGAAAATGCAGCAATATCCACGGTCACCGTTGGAAATTAGAAGTTACCGTACAAAGTGAAACATTAGAACAGACAGGGCAGATTCGAGGAATGGTTGTCGATTTTGGACAGTTAAAAGATGATATTAAAAAATTAGCAGATGAGTTTGATCATAGTCTGATCATAGAAGATGGAACATTGAAAGAGAAGACAGTAGAAGCATTGAAAGAGGAAAATTTCAAAATGATCTTATTAGATTTTCGCCCAACTGCAGAGAGTTTTGCAAAATATTTTTATGATAGAGTGAAAGAAATCGGATATGATGTCAAGTTAGCGAAAGTTTATGAGACACCAAACAATATGGCAGCATATGGGGAGTAAATGAGATGGAAACATTTAAAGTAGTCGAAACCTTTGTAAGTATTAACGGAGAAGGAAAGAAAGCCGGCCGTCTTGCTATGTTTATCCGACTGAAAGGATGTAACTTAAACTGCTCTTACTGCGACACAACATGGGCCAATAAAAGAGATGCAAGATGTGAATTATTGACGGCACCGCAAATTGTAGAAAGAATCAAAGAAGCAGGAGTCGAACTTGTTACATTAACAGGTGGAGAGCCTCTTCTTGACGAAAATGTGTCAGAATTGATCGGAAGTATCTTGATGATGCCAAAAGTTGAGATTGAGATTGAGACAAATGGAAGTGTACCGATCAGATATTATAAAGAAAGAGACAACAGACTGACAATGACAATGGATTACAAACTTCCATCCAGTAATATGGAAGAGAATATGTGCCTTGAAAATATGGAATATTTAAAACCATGGGATGTTGTTAAATTTGTTATTGGAAGCAGGGAAGATTTAAACAGGGCAAAAGAAATCATTGAAAGATTCAGCCTTTGTGAAAAAGCAATCGTATACTTCAGTCCTGTATTTGGTAAGATCGAACCAGAAGAAATCGTTGAATTTATGAAAGAAAACAAGCTTAACAAAGTCAGGTTCCAGATTCAGATCCATAAAGTTGTATGGGATCCTGACAAGACAGGCGTTTAGGAGGAAATACTATGGCAATCGATAAAGAAGCGATCAAGGAACATGTAAGAGGTATTCTTGTTGCACTTGGAGATGATCCAAATCGTGAAGGGTTAAAAGAAACACCAGATCGTGTAGCAAAAATGTATGAAGAAGTCTTTGAAGGAATGAATTACAGCAATCATGAGATTGCACAGATGTTTTCAAAGACATTTGAAGATGATCTAAGTGTCAAAGATCATAAAGATATGGTGATCGTAAAAGATATTGATATTTTTAGTTATTGTGAGCATCATATGGCATTAATGTATGATATGAAAGTCTCTGTGGCATATTTGCCAAAAGACAAGGTATTAGGACTTAGTAAGATCGCAAGAATCTGTGATATGGTTGGAAAACGTTTACAGCTTCAGGAAAGGATCGGAAGTGATATCGCAGAAATTATCATGGAAGTTTCAGGAAGTGAAGATGTAGCTGTTTATATTGAAGGATGTCATAGCTGCATGAGTGCAAGAGGAATCAAAAAACAAAATGCCAAGACAGTGACAACAACACTTCGAGGAGCATTTGACACAGATTCCACATTAAAATGGCATTTCATGATGCAGGCAGGAAAATAAGAAAAGGAGAGAAGCAAAATGGCAAAACCAAACAAGGCCGTTGTTGTATTCAGCGGTGGACAAGACAGCACAACATGCCTTTTCTGGGCAAAGAAGAAATATGATGAAGTGATCGCGCTTTCATTTAACTATGGACAGAGACATTCAAAGGAACTCGAATGTGCAAAGAAAATTTGTAAAGAACACGGTGTAGAACATCATATTCTGGATATGGGACTGTTAAATCAGTTAGCACCAAACTCTCTTACCAGAGTGGATATGGAAGTGGATCATGAAGCACCAGAAGAAGGAACACCAAATTCATTTGTTGATGGAAGGAATATGTTATTCTTAACATTTGCAGCTGTTTTTGCAAAACAAAGAGATATTCATGTGTTAGTAACGGGTGTTTCCCAGAGTGATTTCAGTGGATATCCAGATTGCCGCCATGTTTTTATCTCATCTTTAGAAACAACATTAACACTTGCCATGGATTATGAGTTTGAAGTGATCACACCATTGATGTGGATTGACAAGAAACAGACATGGGAGATGGCTGATAAATTAGGCGTTTTTGATATTGTAAGAAATGAAACTCTAACATGTTATAATGGAGTGATGGGTGATGGATGCGGAGAATGCCCAGCATGTAAGTTGAGAAGACATGGATTAGAGGAATATTTTAAAAGTTCGTGATCATAAATAAGAATATACGAAAGAGAAAAGGATCTTGCGATGGTACAAGGTTCTTTTTTTCTGTTTATACGTATGAATAATGAGAGTGTCAAAAGTATAAATAATAAAAAGCTGTAAGAAAAGTATTGATAAAATTTTAACAATGATGTACAATGTATTTGTAGCGAAACAATCGATTGAAATCGGATATTCAAATGTTGGATATATAAGAAAAGGTTCAATTTCGGTCATCCAGGTAAAGGAGATGTTAGTTATGGCAAGATTTACATTACCAAGAGATTTATACTTCGGAGGAAACGCATTAGAGACACTAAAAACAATCAAAGGAAGCAAAGCAGTATTGTGCCTAGGTGGCGGGTCCATGAAACGTTTTGGATTTGTTGACAAGGTCGTTGAATATTTGAAGGAAGCAGGAATTGAGACAAAACTGATCGAAGGAATCGAACCAGATCCATCCGTAGAGACGGTTATGAAAGGTGCCAAAGTGATGCAGGAATTTGAACCAGACCTGATCATTGCAATGGGTGGGGGATCACCAATCGATGCAGCAAAGGCAATGTGGGTATTTTATGAGCATCCAGAGATAACTTTTGATGATATCAAAGATCCATTTACAATCCCACCACTTCGTAACAAAGCAACCTTTATCGCAATTCCATCAACCTCAGGAACAGCAACAGAGGTAACAGCATTCTCAGTGATCACAGATTACAGCACAGGAATTAAATACCCACTGGCTGATTTCGAGATTACACCAGATGTAGCGATCGTAGATCCATCATTGGCAGAGACAATGCCACAGACATTAACGGCACATACAGGAATGGATGCTTTAACCCATGCAATCGAAGCGTATGTTGCAGGATTACATTCCCCATTCTCAGATCCATTAGCGATCCATGCGATCGAGATGATATTTGATAACCTGAAAGCATCCTATGAAGGAGACATGCAGGCAAGAGGAAATATGCATATCGCACAGTGTTTAGCAGGAATGGCATTCTCCAACGCGTTGCTGGGAATCGTACATTCTTTGGCACATAAGACAGGAGCAGTCTTTGATACAGGACATATCCCACATGGATGTGCAAATGCAATCTATCTTCCATATGTCATCCAATACAATGCCAAAATTTGTGAAGACAGATTTGCAATGATCGCGAGGAAATTAGGACTTCCTGGAGTGACTGATAGGGCATTGACTTTATCATTGATCAAAGCGGTGGAAGATCTGAGAGCAAGTCTTCATATTGTATCGAATTTGAAAGATTTCGGTGTGAATGAAGATGAATTCCTTGAGAAGAAACATATGATCGCTGAGAGAGCGGTTGGGGATGCTTGTACAGGATCTAATCCAAGAGAAACATCTGTTGAGGATATGGAGAAGATATTGGAATGCATTTATTATGGAAAAGATGTGACATTCTAAAAGTTTAATTGTATAACGGAAATGTATTGAGTATTCATAAAAACATAAAGAAAGATAGAGGTACGAAAAACGAATTCCATTGACGGATTTTTATCGTTTTGTACCTCTATCTTTCTTTATGTTTTTGTAAATGCTCAATACATTTCTGTTATACTAATTAAAATTTCTGAAACGACTTCAATTCCTTTACCGCAAATGTTATCGCACATACCGCAGCAAATCCATCCGCGATCGGTGCTGAGAACATAACTCCCTCAATTCCAAAGAAGATCGGCAAAATGATCATCAAAGGCAGCAAGAAAATAACTTGTCTGGTCAATGAAAGGAAAATACCACGATTTGCCTTTCCAATTGCTGTAAAGAAGTTTGCAGTAATTGGCTGTAATCCATTAATAAAGGTACAAAACAAGAAGATTCTGAAAAACTTCTCTGCAAAACGGAAATAAGCTTCACTTTCAGACCCAAAGATTCCAATGATCTGTCGTGGGAACAGCTGGAAGCAGATAAAAGAAACTGTGCTGATGATCGTTGCAGAAATCGCAGCTTTCAAATAAGCCTCACGGACACGGTCTAGCTTTCTTGCACCATAGTTATAACTGATAATTGGCTGTAATCCTTGAGAAATACCAATATTAATTGCAAAAAAGATCATATTGATCTTCGTAATGATTCCGGCACATGCCAATGGAATATCGCTTCCGTAAGAAGATTTTGCGCCATAACGGATCAAAACATTGTTCATAACAATCTGTACGACCATCATAGAAACCTGATTAAAGAATGGCGCCATACCAAGAGAAACAATTCTTCCTATATAATGAGGATGTGGTCTTAACTTTTCTTTTGTAAGTTTTACTGTTTTAAATTTTTTTAAATATAAAATAACCATGATTCCAGATACGACCTGTCCGATCACGGTTGCCCAAGCAGCACCAGCAATTCCCATGTGGAAACCAAAGATCAAGGTTGGATCAAGAATTGTATTGATGATCGCACCAGTTAAAGTGCAGGCCATGGAAAACTTTGGACTTCCGTCAGCACGAACAAGGTTCGTACCGCCTGTTGTTAAGATTAAAAATGGAAATCCAAGAGATGTGATACCTGTATAGATCAAAGAATAATCTAAAACACCGGATGTTGCACCAAATAAGATCATCATTGGTTTTAAAAATAATCTTGTTATGATACAAAGGATCACACCAAGTGAAAAAAGCATTGTGATCGCATTTCCAGCGAAGGAAGCAGCCTCCTCTTTTTCTTGTTGGCCCATGCAAAGGTTAAAGTTTGCAGCCCCGCCGATTCCACACATCAAGGCGATGGCAGTACAGGTAATAACTAAAGGAAAGGCAACATTTGTTGCTGCATTCCCAAGCATTCCAACACTTCGTCCAATGAAAAACTGGTCTACCATATTATATAAGGCACTTACGACCATAGCGATAATACTAGGAATAGCGAAACGAAGAAGCAAACTTGATATCTTCTCGGTACCGAGCGGATTTGTCTTTTGTTCGTTCATAATAAATAAAACCTCTTCTTTCTAAAATATATATAAAAGATTGTCGAAACGATCGAAAATGGTCGAAACGGACGTTATCTAGTATAGTATAAATGACAAAATAGTACAACTTTTTTAAAAAACTTTTTGAGAAATTGGACTTAGTAAACGAGAAAATAAGAGATAATTCAATATATTATCAGAAAACAAATACATAAATCATTAAGAAATCTAATTATCAGACAACTTAAGAAAATTCATACTTTACAACTAGGAAAAATTTCGGTATGATAAGAAAAAACACGAGACAGTACATCGAGAAAGGATGAATGGATATGAAACAGACAAATCAAATTCCTGGATTATATGATCCAAGTTTTGAGCACGATAACTGTGGTATCGGTGCCTGTGTAAATATTAAGGGAGTCAAGAATCATCAGACAGTAGATAATGCGCTGAAGATTGTTGAGACATTAGAGCACCGTGCAGGTAAAGATGCAGCAGGAGAGACAGGAGACGGTGTAGGAATCATGCTTCAGATTTCTCATAAGTTCTTTAGCAAAGCCTGTAAGGCAGCGAATATCAATATTGGAAAAGAAAGAGAATACGGAATCGGAATGTTCTTCTTCCCGAATGATGAATTGAGACTTCGTCAGGCGAAGAAGATGTTTGAGATTATCGTTGAGAAGGAAGGAATGACATTCCTTGGATGGAGAGAAGTTCCTACAACACCAACAGTTCTTGGTAAGAAAGCATTAGAATGCATGCCAAAGATCTTACAGGGATTTGTAGCAAAACCTGTGGATGTTGAAAAAGGACTTGATTTTGACCGTAAATTATATATCGCAAGAAAAGTATTTGAACAGAGTAATGAAGAATCATACGTTGTTTCATTATCCAGCAGAACGATCGTATATAAAGGTATGTTCTTAGTTGGACAGCTTCGTACATTCTTTAACGATCTTCAGGATCCAGATTATGAATCAGCGATCGCACTTGTACATTCTCGATTCAGTACTAATACGACACCAAGCTGGGAGAAAGCTCATCCATATCGTTTTATCGTACATAATGGAGAAATCAATACCATCCGTGGTAACGCTGATAAGATGCTTGCCAGAGAAGAAAATATGGAATCAGAATATCTTAAAAATGAGATGCACAAACTGATCCCAGTCGTAAATCCAAATGGATCTGACTCTGCGAGACTTGATAATACATTAGAGTTCTTAGTTATGAGCGGTATGGATCTTCCGCATGCGATCATGATCACAATCCCAGAACCATGGGAAAATAATAAAGTTATTTCTCAGGAAAAACGTGATTTCTATCAATATTATGCAACGATGATGGAACCATGGGATGGACCAGCATCTATCATTTTCACAGATGGTGATCAGGTAGGAGCAGTACTTGACCGTAATGGACTTCGTCCATCAAGATATTACATCACAGATGATGATCAGCTGATCCTGTCTTCTGAGATCGGAGTTCTTGATATCGACCCAACAAAGATCGTAGTGAAAGAAAGACTTCATCCAGGAAAGATGTTGTTAGTTGATACGATCAAAGGAGAAGTGATCGCAGATGATGTAGTGAAAGAAAAATACGCAGAGAAAGAACCATATGGTGAATGGTTAGACAGTAATCTGTTAGAATTAAAAGATTTAAAGATTCCAAATGAACCAGTTCCAACATATGGAGCAGAAGAACGCGAAAAACTGATGAAAGCATTTGGATATACTTATGAAGATATTCGTACAGCGATCCTTCCAATGGCGTTAAATGGATCTGAAGCGATCGCAGCCATGGGAAATGATACACCACTTGCGGTATTATCCAACCGTCATCAGCCATTATTTAACTATTTCAAACAGTTATTCGCACAGGTAACAAACCCTCCAATTGATGCGATCCGTGAGGAACTTGTAACATCAACAACAGTTTATGTTGGAAAAGAAGGTAATATTTTAGATGAGAAACCAGAGAACTGCCGTGTATTAAAAGTACACAATCCAATTCTTACAGATACAGATCTGTTAAAGATCAAATCTATGAATAAAAAGGGATTTGAGGTTGTAGAACTTCCTATTACATACTACAAGAATACATCTCTTGAGAAAGCTTTAGATCGTTTGTTTGTAGAGACAGACAGAGCATACAGAGATGGAGCGAATATCATTATCCTATCTGATAGAGGAGTTGATGAAAACCATGTGGCAATCCCATCTTTATTAGCAGTATCAGCAATGCATCAGTATCTGATCAAGACAAAGAGACGTACATCTGTTGCACTGATCTTAGAGAGCGGGGAACCAAGAGAAGTTCATCATTTTGCAACACTGTTAGGATATGGTGCATGTGCAGTGAACCCATATCTTGCATTACAGGGAATTAAGAAACTGATCGATGAAAATATGCTTCAGAAAGATTATTACGCAGCTGTTGAAGATTATACAAATGCAATCCTTCATGGAATCGTTAAGATCGCATCTAAGATGGGTATTTCAACATTACAGTCTTATCAGGGATCACAGATCTTTGAAGCAATTGGTATCAATTCTGATGTGATCGAAAAATATTTTACAAATACAGTCAGCAGAGTTGAAGGTATTTCCTTAAAAGACTTAGAAGCAGATGTAGATGCAAGACATGGAGCAGCGTTTGATCCATTGGGATTAGAAAATGATCTAACACTGGAAAGTGCAGGGAGTCACAAATATAGAAGTGGAAAAGAACAGCATTTATACAATCCACAGACGATTCATACACTTCAGGTTGCAACAAGAACAGGAAGTTATGATCTGTTTAAACAATATACCGATATGATCGATAAGGAATTAGAACCAGGAAACTTAAGAGGTTTAATGGAATTTGATTATCCAGAAAAGGGTATTCCAATTGAGAAAGTAGAAAGCGTTGACTCTATCGTTAAACGTTTCAAGACAGGAGCGATGTCTTACGGATCTATTTCTGGAGAAGCACATGAGACACTGGCAATTGCCATGAATAAATTAGGTGGTAAATCAAACAGTGGTGAAGGTGGAGAAAGACCGGAGAGATTAAAAGTCGGAAGAGATGGATTAAACCGTTGTTCAGCGATCAAACAGGTTGCATCTGGACGATTCGGAGTAACAAGTGAATATTTAGTAAGTGCAAAAGAGATTCAGATCAAGATGGCACAGGGAGCAAAACCAGGAGAAGGTGGACATCTTCCAGGTAAGAAAGTTTATCCATGGATTGCGAAAACTCGTCATTCAACAGCCGGTGTAAGCTTAATTTCCCCACCACCTCATCATGATATTTACTCTATCGAGGACTTGGCACAGTTAATTTATGATTGTAAGAATGCAAACAGAGATGCAAGAATTTCTGTAAAACTTGTATCTGAAGCAGGAGTCGGAACAGTTGCATCTGGTGTAGCGAAAGCCGGAGCACAGGTTATTTTGATTTCTGGTTATGATGGTGGTACAGGAGCTGCTCCTAAAAACTCTATCTACAATGCAGGACTTCCTTGGGAGCTTGGACTTGCAGAAGCACATCAGAATCTGATCATGAATGATCTTCGTAATAAAGTTATCGTTGAGACGGATGGTAAGTTAATGAGTGGACGTGATGTGGCGATCGCAGCAATGCTTGGAGCGGAAGAATTTGGCTTTGCAACAGCACCACTTGTAACACTTGGATGTGTTATGATGAGAGTATGTAACTTAGATACATGCCCAGTCGGAGTTGCAACACAGAATCCAGAACTTCGTAAAAAATTCGCAGGAAAACCTGAATATGTTATAAACTTCATGAAGTTTATTGCTCAGGAATTAAGAGAATACATGGCGAAATTAGGAGTAGCTACAGTTGATGAATTAGTCGGACGTACAGACTTATTAAAACCAAATGCAAAAGCGGCTGAAAAACATGTAGATCTTTCAAGGATTCTTGGATATAAATATGATCCAGCACAGAAGATGGATTACAACCACAAGAATGTATATGATTTCAAACTGGAGCAGACAGCAGATATGAAAGTGCTGATGAAAGAATTAATGCCAGCACTCGAAAAGAAACAGAAGAAGAGCATTCAGCTTGATGTTACAAATATTGACCGTACTTTCGGAACGATCTTTGGATCAGAGATCACAAAGCACTGGGGTGAACAGGCATTAGAAGATGACACATATGTTGTAAAATGTAACGGAGCTGGTGGACAGAGTTTCGGAGCTTTCATTCCAAAAGGTCTGACATTACAGTTAGTCGGAGACAGCAATGACTACTTCGGAAAGGGACTTTCTGGTGGTAAATTAATCCTTTGCCCTCCAACAGGAATCAAATTCAAAGCAGAAGATAACATCATCGTAGGTAACGTTGCATTATACGGAGCTACAAGCGGTAAAGCATTTATCAATGGTGTTGCTGGAGAACGTTTCTGTGTCAGAAACTCAGGAGCTACAGCGGTCGTTGAGGGTGTTGGAGATCACGGATGTGAATATATGACAGGTGGTCGTGTTCTTGTTCTTGGACCAACAGGAAAGAACTTTGCAGCTGGTATGAGTGGTGGAGTTGCTTATGTATTAGATGAAGACAGTAAGTTATATAAGAACTTAAATAAAGAAATGGTTTCAGTAGAAACTGTAACATCCAAATATGACGTTATTGAATTAAAAGATATGTTAAAAGAACATGTTGCATATACAAATTCCGAAAAAGGAAAAGAAATTCTAAAAGACTTTGAACAGTATCTGCCTAAATTTAAGAAGATCATGCCAAATGATTACAAAGCAATGTTAAATCTGATCGTTCAGATGGAAGAACGTGGATTAAGCAGTGAACAGGCAAAGATGGAAGCATTTAATATCAAGGCAAATGCAGGAAAATAGGAGGAAATTATGGGAAAACCAACTGGATTTTTAGATTATGAAAGAGAAGACGCCCGTGCAGAATCTCCGAAAGAACGAATCAAACATTTTAACGAATTTCATATTCCTCTTTCAAGAGAAGAACAGCAGAAACAGGGTGCAAGATGTATGGACTGTGGAGTACCATTCTGTCAGTCAGGAAAAGTATTATTAAATGGAATGGCATCTGGTTGCCCACTTAACAACTTGGTGCCAGAGTGGAATGACTTGATCTATACAGGAAACTGGGAACAGGCATACTTAAGACTTAAGAAAACAAATCCATTTCCAGAGTTTACCGGACGTGTATGTCCGGCACTCTGTGAGAATGCCTGTACATGTGGATTAAATGGGAATCCTGTATGTTCCAAACAAAATGAATTAAGTATCATTGAGTATGGATACAAACATGGATTAGCTAAAGCCAGACCACCAAAATTCCGTACAGGAAAGAAAGTTGCAGTGATCGGTTCTGGACCTTCTGGATTATCTGCAGCCAACTCTTTAAACAAACGTGGACATGAAGTTACAGTGTACGAACGTTCTGACCGTCTTGGTGGATTGTTAATGTATGGAATTCCAAATATGAAATTGGAAAAACATATCGTAGAACGTAAGATTGCGATCATGAAAGAAGAAGGAATTCACTTTGTGACTAATGCAAACGTTGGAAAAGATATCAAACCAGAACAGTTAAAGAAAGATTACGATGCAGTAGTTTTAGCTTGTGGATCATCAAATCCAAGAAATATCGAAGTTCCTGGACGTGAAGCAAAAGGAATTTATTTTGCGGTTGATTTCTTAAAATCCACAACAAAGAGTCTGTTAGATTCTGGATTAAAAGATAAGAAATATATCTCTGCCAAAGGAAAGAATGTTATTGTTATCGGTGGTGGAGATACAGGAAATGACTGCGTTGGTACATCCATTCGTCATGGAGCGAAGAGTGTTACTCAGCTAGAGATGATGCCAAAACTTCCGGATGAACGTGCAGAGAACAATCCATGGCCAGAATGGCCAAGAATCTGTAAAACAGATTATGGACAGGAAGAAGCGATCGCGGTTTTTGGACATGATCCACGTATCTACCAGACAACAGTCAAAGAATTCAAAATGAATAAAAAAGGCGAAGTCACAAAAGCTGTTTTAGTAAATCTTGAAAGCAAAAAAGATGAAAAGACAGGAAGAATGATGATGGTTCCAGTGGAAGGATCTGAAAAAGAAATTCCAGCAGATCTTGTACTGATCGCAGCAGGATTCTTAGGAAGTGAAGCTTATGTCACAGAAGCTTTTGGGGTTAAAGTTAACCAGAGAACAAATGTAGAAACAAAACCAGATAGTTTTGCGACGAATGTAGAAAATGTCTTTACTGCTGGAGATATGCATAGAGGACAGTCACTTGTTGTATGGGCAATCCGCGAAGGAAGAGATGCAGCTCGTGAAGTTGACAAACAATTAATGGGATATACAAATCTTTAAGTTATAAAAATAAAAAATGATGTCAGAAATACAAATATCATCTGACATCATTTTTTTGTTTGTAAAAAACAAAACTATTTTTGACAAGTTTTCGAGAAAGACTTTTCAAAAGAGATTGTTTTTGCTATGATAATCCGTAGAGAAAAATCTTAGTAAAAGAGAGAAGTATGAGGGAGCAGATTGGATTATGCATTTTATTGGTCACTTTAAAACAATTACAAGACATAAGATCCTGGTGGCAAAAGGCTGTTTTAAACTGGGCCTTTATTATCAGGGAATTATGCACGATATGTCCAAATATTCCCCAACGGAATTTCTAGTAGGAGTGAAATACTATCAGGGAACAGCAAGCCCGAATAATGCAGAACGTATGGAGAAAGGAATCTCAATGTCATGGCTGCATCATAAAGGACGGAATAAACATCATTTTGAATATTGGATTGATTACAGTATTGATAAAGAACATCCAGGATTAGTTGGGATGAAGATTCCAAAGAAATATATGGCAGAGATGTTTGTTGATCGTGTCAGTGCAGGAAAGATTTATAATGGAGATGAATTCGATCAGAAGAGTCCGTTGGAATATTTTGAACACGGAATTGGAGCATCTATTATGTGTGAAGCATCGAGAGATTATCTGTTAAACTTGCTTAGAATGTATGCAGAAAAAGGTGAAAAATATACGTTTGCCTACTTGAAGAAGGACTTGAAGAATGATATGAGTGGATATGATAAGATCTCACCATTTCAACAATGTAAAAAAAATATTAAGATTGGATAGAATTTCATGTATCTGTGACTTGAAATATTACCATACTTACAGTATAATATGTAATGTAAATCAGATAAGAAGCCTGGGGTGTACGATAACTTGCTATTTTGAACCTACATTTATTTATCATGGGACTTCGTATAATCGACCGGATGTCAAGCCCTGATACCGGGGGACGGCAGAACGTTGATCGAGAAAACCCACCTAGCTCTGCTAGGCGTCAAAATCGCGAGACCGGCATTCTGGGTATATGCGAAAGATAAAAGAGGGACTGTTATTTTTATGACAGTCCCTTTTAAAAATATGATTATAATTTAGATGATCATAAAATAAAAAGGGAGACAAAAGAATTGAAATTTTTTAAAGAAAATGACAAAACACCATTTATTTTGGTAGCGTTTGGAATTATTTTATATCTGGGACTTAGCAATTTTTCGATTGTATTTGATGGAATATCCTATGTAAGCTCTGTGGCATTTCCTTTTATTTTGGGAAGCTGCCTCGCATTTATCATTAATGTTCCGATGCGTTTTTTTGAAAAACGTGTATTTCGAAAGTTAAAAAAAGGGAAAAGAGCACTTAGCTTGATTGCAGCGATCGTGTGTATTGTTGGTGTGATCATCTTGGTATCAGGACTGATCATTCCAGAATTGGTAGATACGATTTTTCGATTATCCAATAATATTCCTGGATATGTAAAAGAAATTCAGGATTTCTTACAGCGATATTCAATCAACAAACCGATGGTACATAAATATGTCAATCAGATTTCGTTTGATTGGGATAAGATCAGTGGAGATCTGATCGCATTTTTACAAGACAGTGCGACGAATATGTTAAATTCTACGGTGAGCGTCATCTCTAATGCAGTACAGGTTGTAGTAAGTTTTGCATTAGGATTTGTTTTCTCTATTAATGCATTACTTCAGAAAGAGAAATTATCAACACAAGTAAAAAAGGTATTATTTGCGTTTCTTCCAGAGCGTGTTGCTAAGTATATAGTGAGAGTTGGAAGATTATCAAACAATGCATTTTCAAGTTTTTTATCTGGGCAGTGTTTAGAAGCAGTAATCCTTGGGTGCTTGATTTTTGC
>ENA-OQHL01001042-OQHL01001042.1-human-gut-metagenome-genome-assembly--contig:-NODE-1042-length-15758-cov-3.464078_pt1 | contig 15758 bp, 17 predicted proteins | sample MGYA00242565_ERZ504723 | MGnify/ENA primary metagenome ERZ504723 (study PRJEB26092, sample SAMD00036211) | human gut metagenome | host: Homo sapiens | study: EMG produced TPA metagenomics assembly of... | reverse complement strand
GAAAACATAGGCTAACGGTTTGAATTCAAAAATATCAGGGTTTGCAATACCTCCGGTGACAAAGGGCTGTTCAAGCGGACTGTGACGCCATTGGGATAGGAGATCTCACATAGCGGCTGGGGAATTGGCGACGGGCTGACCGGAGGGGCAGACTGAAGGGATTTCTCCTTATGGGGAAGACTGACCTGTCCCTTACTGTTTACCTTTACCGGGATAAAGCCGCCTTTGCGCAGCAGCTTGGAACGCCACGCGTAGAAACGTTTGGGACGAATACATTCATTCGAACAAAAATCTATAACTGAAAGTCCGCTCGACTTGAAACGGGCATAAATAGATTCAAAATCTTCCATGGTCCATTGATGTGACATAATGATTGAGCTTTTTTACTTTGGCTACAAAAGTAACATCACATTTTTAGAATGAAAGGGGGAGTTTATCGAATACTTACGTACAAATACAGGTATGTCATGGTTGTACCTCCTTTCCATGCGTATCATCCTTTTCAGCCGGAGGGGTGTCATCCGCGTTGAAGTCATAACTCAACCTCTGCAAATTCCCCCAGTTATCCTCAAAATAAAGGTCGATGGTCTGTGACGCATCCGCACTCTGCGAGGTATAGTACAACCGGAACCTCAGTTCATTTAACAGGTAGCGGTCATTGGGTTTCAACACCGTACCGTCCTCCATCTTTAAGCTGCCTTTACCGTCCGGTTGGAAATATCTCAATGTATAGACTGTTCCGGAGAAATTTCCCTCCGCTTTAATTTCCAGACGGATTTCCACCGTCTCACCATCAGCGATCTTACCGACTACCGGCATCGACTCCACCGTAAACGGGTATTCCTGCTGAACGTCCAGTTCGCTGTCACAAGAAGCAAGAGAAAGACAGGAAACTGCCAGGCAGCATATAAACGTCATAAAGTCAACGATTTTCCTTTTCATGGGTATATGGGTTTAAAAATTAGAGAATGTATTTGATACCGATTCCATACTGGAAGTGGGCATGCGTGGAAGCGCTGCCCCAAAGGATGCGTTCACGAAGCCGGAGCAGCAGCACTAAACGGTCAGATAGGTAGGTCTCTGCCTCCAACGTTATCGCACCACCATAGATAAAGGATTCGCATTGTCCCAGCGTGGCACCGTCATACAGCAGTCTTTTCCCCCCGTTCACCGATTCATAGCCCAGCATCGCCGAACCGCCAATGCTTAAGAATACCGTTTTATTAGGGGAGGAAAAGATATTATAATAATATCCGCCTTCACCGGTATATTGCACTAAAGGGATAGAACCGTCACGATAAGGCGTATTGCGCTTCAGTACCTCGCCGCCCAGCACCCACTGGTTTCTCTTTTTTGCATAAGTGGAAACCGCCAGCCCGAAAGAGAAACCGGCATCCGGCTTATTCGCCTTGCAGTAAAAGCCGTCCGTCATTCCTGCCGTGAGACTGACGCCCTTCATTTTTGGAAGACGGCGTTGTGCTCCCGCCTGCCCTGCCAGAAGTACCAGCAGCGCAAAGGTGATATATAAATACCTCTTCATCGCACTTGCAGCTCATTGATAGTTTCCGCACGCACCAGATCCTCGTTGTCCACCTCAAAGATCTGATGACGGCCGCCTTGTTTCTCATACATTTCCACTACCAGTTTCTTATCGTCGGGAATGGTGAACTTGGGCAGGGCAAACACGGTACGCTCGTCCTTCTTTCCCTCCACACGAATGACATAGTTGAACGCACGCAGCGGATAAATCACCTGTTCCTGCATGGCGGTACGCCTCACTATCTTCTTGTCCACTATCTTGAAAGTCACGAAATCCACGTCAAACGGCACATGGGTGGCATTTCTCACCTCGGTATGGAAATAGAGCAGGTCTCCATGCGTATAAAGTCCTTTGAGCAGGAACCGTACCCCGAAGCGCTTGCAGCCGATGTGTTTGATCCAGTGCTTGTCCTGCTTGTGTACGGATTTCATGATCAGACGTACCAGACGCGGTGACTCACTGCCCAGCTCCTGCAAATAAATTTCCATCGCGTTGTTCGGGCGGTTCACCGTCTCCCCGTCATGAATAAAATCACACATCTCCACATTAAGCAGCAACGGTTCATCGGCATACTTGACATTGAAGGTGTAAAAATTTCCGTCTTCCGTGATCACGCTCATATTCGTCTCATTACGAAAATGCTTTCTGGCCGCTTTCACACGGATCACATTTTCCGCGCCGTCCGCCTTGCCGGCAATCAGGTTGGTGGAACCGAGATCCACATACTTGATGGGAGAGGGGAAAATCACGTGTACGGTCTTGTCGTAAGTGATTTCCAGACCATGCGGAGGTATCATCCGGCTGAAGCCTATCTTGCGGCTCAGCCCCTCGAAATAATCTCCGCCACTCTGCTGCGCATACGCAGCCATGAAGCCCGTCAGTAGGGCAAACATCATCAGAATCTTTCTCATGTCCGATTATTGTTGGTTGTTTGTTGAATAATTGGTTTCTGTTTTCTCGTCTGTATACCGTTTCATTGTTTCGGAGAGTGAAGCAGCAGCCTGTGTCCGGCTTTCAGCGTGACCTTGACCGTGCGCATCTTCTTGGTGATGTACTGTGACACGCCCTGTATGACGCCTTTACCCAGATCCGAGGCTATCTGCGCTCCCGCGTCGGTGGAGATGCTGATGCTGCTTCCCATCGAACCGCCCATGCCCGCCGCTATTTCACGCACGGCATCATACTCCAGTGAGTTGGGTATCAATATTCCTTGCTGACCGTCCGCATCATACACTTCCAGTTCCACCGGAATGACGGTTCCTTGATATTCCACATTGGTGATGACAATATCCATGCGTTCTCCCTGGATCCGTGTTCCGCCTGTCAATACCGTTCCTTTGGGTATGAGGCGGTCGTCCACTGCCATCGCTTCCAGCAGGCGGACACGCAGGGCTTGTCCGTCCGATACGGTCTGCGTGCCGTGCACACAGGCGGCAATGGTATTACGGTCCGATACCGGTGTCCTGCCCACCGGCGTATGGAAACCGGTGTTCCTTTCTTCGGACACTCCGGCTATGAAGTCCCCGTCATTCACCGGTTGCGCCAGGGAAGATACCACTTCTTGTCGTATCCGCTTGACCGGCTTGACCGATGTCCTGTCTTTCCGGTCATCCGTAGGGATAACGGACGGTGTCTGTTTGCCGTTGTACCGGGCCGCCAGTTCGTATGACTTTTCCATCAGGGCCATTTTTTCCTCCAATGACTGTTCCTGGGACGGTTCCATGTTCTGTCTTTTTTCCAGTTCCTCGATACGCCGGAGCAGTTCCTCCTCCCGGGAGGTTTCCCGTGGCGTGTAAATGGTCGTAAGCGAGCGGTTCATGTCATGGTAGGCAGAGGTGGAGGAACGTACCGGATTATGCGTCTGTACGGTTTCCGGTACGGACGGCAGTTCAAGGTTCACTCCGCTGTCCACTGACGGTACGGTGTCTTTCCGGGTCCTTGTTCCGGTTGAACAGTTCCGACATTTCCAGGAAAGTGTCTTTCCGTCCTCTCTCTTTCTTCGACAAGGCTTCCCGCTCGTAGGCGCTGACCTTGTTGCCTTCCATACGGCTCTCTTCGGGAGACGGGATCTCGGTATTGAATCCCCTCTCTTTCTCCGCCTCCGCTTTTTCCTTTTCGGTCGGACTGTATATCAACAGGACAATCCCCGCGAATATCAGGAAGAAGAGCGGATAGACGGCGAACTTCATATACCGGCGCTTCTCTTGGAGAGTCAACGGCCGGTCGCTTGGGAATCCCAGCTGTTTTTTAATCTTCTGGATATCTATTTTCATCGGATGGGGTGTTTAAATTGATTGTACTTTTTTCCGGTCGCAAGTCAAGCGGCCGGACATATTCTATTTTCATCTTTCCCCCAAGCTCTCCCAAGCCGGATAGCGAGGCGAGGATGGCATGGAGGCAGGCCGTCAGAAACAAGAGGAATGCCGTGGTTGTCACGATCTTCCGTTGTTTCCTTGTCAGGCGGTGGCAGAACAGCCGGATACAGCAGTCCATACGTCTCAGGTGGTTTTTTCTTTTCTCATCGTTCCGTGCTTCTGATATCCCTGTTCTCTAGAATGGTAAACTGTTCGATGATGAACCCATTCGGATTGTCGTCCGAACGTCCCGTATTCTGAAGTGAGCAGGTGGTGACCAAACTGCGCTCGGTCACGTTGCTCTCACGAATTATCATCTGACGGGCATACGTCCTCGCCTTGTAAGGGTAACGGGCAAAATCACACACCACGCTGTCCACATGCACCACCTGATTGATGTTGCCCGATATCAGGCGGTTGTAATATCCCTTCTCGGCAAAATCCACATAATAGTGGTAGGCGCTCTTGTCCGCCAGTTGCAGGGCACGGCCTATATTGTGCTCGATCGCGTCCTTCTGCGGGGAGAGCGAGAAGAACAGCTCGTGAAAACGCCGGACGTGTTCCCGCGCCTCGGCGGGGCGGTTCTGTGAAAGATCCTGCGAGAGGGCAAGCATCAGCGACTTGCCCTTATCCAGCACATAGATCTTTTCCCGTTGCTTCTCGGCGAAACGGTACGAGCTCCACAACGCATAGCCGGTAATGAGCGCACAGCAGCCGGTAAAGACAGCCAGCATCAACCGGATACGCCTGAAGCTGCTCTCAATGTTGGTCAATGACTTGAATTCCATTTAGCGAATGATTGGTTTGAATGAATAAATAAATGTTTCCGGTATGACCGGGCGGCTCCTTCCGACAAGTCGCCAACCCGGTAATCCAAGTTGCCGACTCACGGAAACGGGTTGCCATAGAACCTATTTGCCCCGCAGCCTTCCCCCGATATTCCCCAGTACGGCACCGCCCGTCCCGGCAGCGAAACCGCCCGCTTTCGTGGCCGTGCGGTTCAGGTTACGGCTGAAGTTTCCGGCTCCGCCCGCCTGTACGATCCAGCCCGCCACCGTCGGGACGGTGAAGTACCCGATAATCCCTATCAGCATGAATATGATATAGACGCTATTTGAGTTGTCTATCGAGTAGTCGGGGTTGTTCTGTAATTCCAGAATGTCATTTTGGAGCATCAGCACCTGGAGCTTGGCGAGCAGGGTGCTGAACAGGTCGCTGACCGGAAGCCAAAGGTAGACGGATATGTACCTCGTGAACCACTGCCCGAGCGTGGACTGGAAACCGTCCCATACGCTGAAGGCGAACGCAACCGGTCCCAGAATGGAGAGCACGACAAGGAAAAAGGTCCTCACGGTATCTATCAGCAGCGATGCCGCCGCGAATATCAGTTCCAGCAGGCTGCGGAAAGCGTCACGGATTTTCTTCTCCAGATTGTACATCCCCACCTCCACGTACATGCCCAGGCGGGAGGCGGTATCTATGGTTGACCAGCCCAGCTCGTCCAGCTGACGGTCGAATTCCTCGTCGCTCACCAGGTAGGCGGTTTCGGGATTGCGCAGCATGGCCTCCCTTTCCAGTTCCTCCTTCTGCGCCCTGTACTGTTCCATATCCAGCGTCTGCCCCTCAAGCATCTTGTGCGTACCCTGTACTATCGGGCTGAGCACGGTGTTCAGCGTGCCGAGCACCAGCGTGGGGAAAAGCAGGATGCAGATGCCGATGGCGAAAGGACGCAGCAGGGGATAGACATCTATCGGTTCGGCACGGGCCATCGACTGCCACACGCGGACGGCGACATAGAACAGGGCACCCAGCCCGGCAAGTCCCTTTCCCACGTCCATCATGTCCTTGCAAAGGGGCTGCATATCGTCATACAGGGTCGCCAGTATGGTATGCAGGTTGGCAAAATCTATCGACAACGGCATCATGGCTACCAGTATTTGGAGGTTTCATTCCCGTAAAGCCGCATCACCCGGTCCAGGTCGTTCTTCTTTCTGGCACGGAGATAGCTCACGGCGATGTTCTTGTTCGTGTAATAGCTCACCAGGTTGCGGTAGCGGCGCATCTCATAGTAGCAGCGGTCCACCACGTCCATGCGCTCCTTGTCGGTCATGGAGAGCGTGCTCACGTTGATGACCTGCCTGAGATCCTGCAGCACGCCGTTGCTCTCCTCCAGCAGGCGGGTGTAGCCGAAGGCGATGGCGTCCAGCTCGCGGGGGCGAGAAGTTCCCGTCGTTCATCATCTTGCCGAAGTTCGTTACATAGATGTCGGACACGTCGCCCACCATCAGGATGATGTCGCGCACCTTGCGGGCGTCCTGTATCAGGTCGTTCACCGCCTTTAACTGGTCGTAATACTTCTTGGCCTGCTCGTAAATCTTCACCGTCTCCGCAAAGCTGTCGGCCGTATTGACCGCCGTTTTCGAGGTATGGGCGATGTTGTCCGACATGTTGATGATGCTTTGGGCAAGGTTGCCGGGATCGGTCACCACCCACTGGGCATTGGTGCCGGTGCCGCACAGGGCGAGTACCGTTCCGATCAGGAGTGACTTCGCTTTCATGGGCGTTCCTCCTTCCGCACATAGTCACCGTTCGGGGAGAAAGTCAGCACGTCGGCGGCCTCGTTGTAGGAGATGTCGATGCGGTGCCCCGTGTTGATGAACAGGTTCCCGTTCTCCTCAACCAGCAGGTAGGTCTGAGGCCTGAGACGGCGCATCTTTCCGCTGCGGGCGAACACCGTCACCTTGTAGGCTTCCCCTTCCTTATATACCAGCACGTCCGGCTTGCCTTCCACGCTGCTCCACGAGCCGCAGAGCTTGTCACGGTCGGTGCCGCCCTCCGAGCAGCCTTGCAATACCATGGCGGCCATACCGATCAGGCACACCGCCAGTCTCATAAGGGATTTGTTTCTCATTGTTCTCTTTTTGGGGTTGATACTTGTCTTTGTTCCTCTCGTTTTCTCTCTGCCATCCGGCGGATGGCAAGTTCCAGGTTGCCGTCCAGCTCCTCGGCAAGCCGTTGCACTTCCAGTTTCTCGGACTCTTCCGTTGTGAACGTGAAATACTCTTCCGCGCTCACTTCCGTAGCATAGACCGCCGAACGGGTGCCGCCAAGCCCTATCCAGACTTCACGGTAAAAACGTCCGGGATGGTTCGCCTGGTTGATGGAGAGTATCTGGCTTTTCTCTTTCTCCGTCAGGCCGAGCAGCCGCTGGATATGCTCGAACTTGTTCATGTATTTCCGCTGGTCCAGAAGGATCTTGCAGTCGGAGTTGTTGATGATGGCCTCCTTCACAATCGGGGAGCTGATGATGTCGTCCACCTCCTGGGTCACCACAACGGCCTCACCGAAATATTTACGGACGGTCTTGAACAAATATTGGATATAGCCGCTCATGTTGGCGGACATAAGGGCTTTCCAACATTCCTCTATCAATATTACCTTGCGGATTCCTTTCAGACGGCGCATCTTGGCGATGAAGGTCTCCATGATGATCAGCGTCACCACAGGCAGCAGCACCTTGTTGCCGCTGATGTTGTCCAGCTCGAACACGATGAACCGCCTGTTTGTCAGGTCCAGTTCCCTGTCGGAGTTCAGCAGGAAGTCGTAGTCGCCACCCTTGTAGAAAGGCTCCAGCACGTTCAGGAAGCCGTCGATGTCGAAATCCTTCTCGCGTACCTTCTTTTCCGCTATCATCCGGCGGTAGTCACCGTCCACGAACTCGTAGAAGCCGTTGAAGTCCGGCCTTGCCTCCCGATTCCCGGTAATTTTACGGATATAGGCGTTCACCGCTCCCGAGAGTGCCACCTCTTCCGAACGTTTCGGCGCCTCGTCCTCCCGTTTCCACAAGGTCAGTATCAGAGTCTTGATGCTCTCGCGCTTTTCCACATCGAACTGTCCGGAATCGGTGTAGAACGGGTTGAAGGATATCGGATTGTCCTCCTCATACGTGATGTAGATGCCGTCCCCGCCGCATGTGCGGTCGTGGATCATCCGGCACAACCCCTGATAGCTGTTGCCCGTGTCCACCAGCAGGATATGCGCTCCCTGCTCGTAATAGTTGCGCACCAGATGGTTGGTGAAAAAGGACTTGCCGCTGCCGCTTGGTCCCAGGATAAATTTGTTGCGGTTGGTGATGATGCCCCGTTTCATCGGAAGGTCGGAAATGTCCACGTGCACCGGAATGCCGTTCTGCCGGTCCGCCATGCGGATGCCGAACGGACTGGGCGAACTTCTGTAATTGGTCTCCCCGGCAAAGAGGCAGACCGCCTGCTCCAGGAACGTATAGAATGACTCTTCGGCAGGAAAGTCGCCCGCATTGCCCGGAATGCCCGTCCAGTAAAGCACCGGGGTGTCGACGGTGTTGTAACGGGGGGTGCATTCCATCATGGCAAGCTGGCTGCCCGTGTCGTTCCTGATACGGCGGAACTCCTCCGCATCCTCCGCCCAGGCGATGACATTGCAGTGGCATCTGACGGGAAGCACTCCCTTGGTATGCGCCTCGTCCAGATACATCTCCGTCCATTCCTGGTTCACGGCATTGCTCCGGCTGTACCGTGACAGAGAGAGCATGTTGCGCGAGTTCTTCTCCATCATCTGCAGGATTTCCTGCGCGTTGTCGATGAACACGTACTGCGAGTAGATGTGGTTGCAGGAGAGCAGCAGCCCCACGGGTGCGGCGAAGGAAAGGCGGCAGTCGCTCCTGTCGGTGGACATACGCTCGTAGCGCATGTCGGTGGAGAGCTTGCCCGGCAGGTCTTCCGTATCCGAAAGTGTGTGCAGGCAGAGCCGCTTGTCCCCGATACGCATCCGTCCGGGCTTGAGGCAGATGTCCTGCAGCACGGCGGTCCCGTCCTCCATCGAGAGGGAGAGGTATTTCTCCACCAGCCCGGGACGTTCCTTCGTGCCGGTAATCTCCTCCGTTTCCAGGCGGCGCAGCCGGATATGGCCGGAGTCGTTCACGATATGCTCGAACTGCTCCACCGCTTCCAGAAAACGGGCCGCCATGTCCTTGTCGGTAATCTCCCTGGGCAGCAGGAATCCCCGGCAGAGGGTGCTGAAATCGCTCCGTTGGCGGCTACGCTCTCGGGTCGTCTTTGTCAAGAACAGGTAGCATCTGTGGTTTAGGTACGGTCTTTCATTGAAATGTAGTTCATAGCTGCGTGTAAGAAAGCTTTGTTCCTCACCATCACTTTTAGAACGGTATGTTTCTTGGATGAACCAGTCCTGCTTACAGACGATGCTATGCTCCGGCAGCACCTTCATGGCCTTTATCCAAGAAGAGTGCATAGTCTCATACTCGTCCTCCGTCACCGTGTACAACTCGGGCAGCTCCACCTCGAAAGCCACGGTCAGGTCGGCGTCCTTGCTCACGATGCAGCCGTTCTCTACTGAGGAGAGGGGAATCTGCGTTCTAGCGTTTCCGCCTTTAAAACATTTCTCATGATTTTTGTTTTTTTCTTTTCGTGAATAATCTGAAGACTCTCTTGCGGTGAATTAGGTAGCGCGGATGGCGTTTTTCGGCCAGCAGCTTCATCAGTCCGTGTTCACCGTAGCGGGCGTTTAACCGAAAAGTCATCCATACCAGTAGGCCACCGGATATGCTCCCGAAGGAGATGCATATCCATTGGTCCACACCCACCAGATAGAGGATAACCACCGCAAGGAGCACCATCACAAGTCCGCCGGCGAAAACGAACAGATATTGAGACTTGAGTCCCTTGAACTCGACGGGATTGCCCGCACCTTTGTTTACCGGATACTTCATGCCTCTAGAGGAAGAAGGAACGCAGGATGGTGGCGGCCACGATCAGAAAGATACACGCGAAAAACCAGCTGGCGGCTGTCTTCGAGGTATCAGGATCGCCACTGGAGAACTTGCCGTAGGTCTTGATACCGCCCACCAACCCCAGGACGGCCCCGATGGCGTAGCACAACTTAGTGGCGGGATCGAAATACGAGGTCATGAGACTGGTCGCCGCGTTGATACCGGCAAGGCCCTGACCTTGGCCCTGCGCAAAAACACTGGCGGTAATAACCGCACACATCACAGAAAAAAGGATTCTTCTCTTCATTGTCGAATCATTTAGGTGAGACATAAATTTGAATTCGACAGCGAATGTAAAATGGAATAACGTACTGTAATTCAGTGCTGTCATCAGATGTCACCAGATGTCATCAAATGTCCTAAATGACCATAATAATCTAGTTTTGCTATAATTTTTAGACAAAAATTGCTTTTTGTCTTTTTTATACCTATGTTTGCGAATATAACCGTATTTATCAACAAAAAGCTTTGTAAAAATATGAGACAATTTAAAGTTTTGCTATTGCTCATAGCTATTTCTTGTTCCATGTTTGCGCAAGATAGGCTATCATTGTTTATTGGCAGGGCAAATAAATATGCCTCTGTGGAACTTTCGGATTACCGAAAACGTTTGTGTATAGAATATAATACCCCCAACAATCTATTGGATGATTATTATAGGCAATGTGGAAGAGATTGGGGGGAATGTAGGTTTGGCCCTTGAAATAGCCAAAACATCTGGCAGGCACATGCGTGATGTATGTGATTATTATAAACGTTACCATAGGCACGGCTGGGATCGTGTTTTGATAGAGATAGGTATAAGGCCGGGATCGGTATATTACAATCCTTTCTATGACAGGGTAAATTATCATAGTAATTGTTGGCATGAACATTATTGTTCATACTGTGACCATCACCGAAAACATCATCACAAACATTATAAAAAACACAAGAAGCATAAACACAACAAACATTATAGGTGGGATGACGATGACGATGATGATTGGGATGACGATTAACACTTATAGGTATAAAAGTATATTGAAATGAGAAAGATTTTAATTTTTTTAGGATTGTTGTTTGTTATGTTGAGTGGCGTTTATGCTCAAAAAGGTAGACAAGCTATTGGATTCGGACTGAGTTATGGGACGGAAATTGAGAGTATTGGCCTTGGGTTGAAATATCAATACAATATAACCAACCCCATACGTCTTGAGCCGTCTTTGAATTACTTTATAGAAAACGACAATGTTAGTATGTTGGACATAAATATGAATCTCCATTATTTATGTCCCGTAGGCAGAAGCGTAAAGTTATATCCCCTATTCGGTTTTACATTTTCTAATTGGATGTTTGACCTAGGAGATGGTTTTGATATTGATGTGGACGGAGACCATATTCATATAGACAAAGATGATGACAATCATAACGAATGCAGGGTAGGAGTGAATATCGGTGGTGGAGCCGACTTCGCATTGACAAGTAGTTGGATTATGAATTTCGAGTTACGCTACCAACTGGTCAGTGATTTTGATCAGGCTGTATTCAATTTGGGATTCGCTTATCGTTTTTAATTTATTCTATAATAAAACAATATCAGCCCTTTACTGAAAATTGCTTCAGTAAAGGCTGATATATAGAATTGAGCAAGAAGCGTATTGGAGTTTTAGAAATGAGTGCTTACAACCACATTTTTGTCTAAGAAGAATACAAAAAGAGTGTTCTTTTTTGTATTTCTGAAAAGGATAGTGTGACAATTAAGTAAAACAGATCCATGCGTATAAAGAGATATTCTATCGTAATCTTGTTTCTATTCGTCTCTTTGTATATAAAGGCGACGGGACAGTCTTGTGATGTCATTTACATCAATGGTGAGCAATGGTGGCTGATGGCCAGACCAATAGACAAGGATTCCGCCCTATATACACGGTTAAGGGACTTTCTTCCGGAAAATCATTGTATGTCAACCGCCAACTGGGATGGTTATACGGCCTTTTGGAAAATAGAGGACAGCTGTCTTTACCTGCAACGTATGGAAATATGCGTATATGACAAGGCAAGTCGGAAAGATTCCACTTTGATTTACCACACAGACGCTCTGAAAACACTTTTTGCCTCTTATTATGAGAACGGAAGGATTCCTGCCCGCTGGTTCAGCGGTGAACTACGGGCCGGCAAAGGTGATTTGGTACATTATGTCCACTCCGGTTTCGACCGTAATATGGAAGCCGAACAGGTAATTCTACTCAGGCAAGGCAGGATACAAAGTGTACGGACATACCATAATTTCAAACAACCTGGAATAAAGATTTTAGAATCACAAGATGAAATCATCCGGCGGTTCCCCTGGCATCGTTTTCCGAAGTACAAAGGACAGCGGCTGATATTCAGTATACGTAATATCCAATGTACCCCGGATGGCCATCTCCTGGACTTTGATGTCCGAACTTTGTTCATACGTCCCAAAGGAGAAAACATTGAAGACCGGAACCACCCATTAGTGAAAGCTTTCAAAGAGACACTGAAAAGTATTTATCCATGGGAGAGACTATTCATCAACGGGAAATATACCATGGAACCTCTAAACTGCGTATTAGGTATTTGGGAGAAAAATGATTTACCATCCAAAGCAGATAACGATACAACCGGATATTCCATTATAGGTAAAGTTTATGGGGAAGAAGTGCGACAGATTCCGCCCTATGATGTTATAAAAAGACCGTTGACCGGTTCCAATCTGAGAGTAGAGGGATTGCCTTTTCAAGGTTGGCTGACTGATTCTACAGGAACTTTCAGAATAAAACATTTAAAAAAAGGACAATGTCTTTTGCGGGCAGAATTTATTGGCTTGAATCCTTGTGACACACTCGTCACCGTGTCCGGAACAACATGCACGGACACCTTACAACTGGTATTGACATTGCCTTATGACTATATCGAAGAATATGTATGTTCACCGAAATTGTCACGTGAATATATCAATAAAGGGCACCCGAATCTAAAACTGGTCATACCCATTGAACAAGACAAAAAAGTACGGGAACATATCTTTTGGAAAAAGTATGGAGTCAAATATTATAGCTATTATCCCCTGAAAGAAAACGGAAAGATGGATTGCTATTTAAACACGCCCAATCGTCTGTTGACAGCCTACAACCGGGAAGTGTTCCGCTATCTGGATAAAAAATACGGGAAAACATGGCGCGAGGAAGTACCTCCCGGCATCTTCGGACTGGATAAATCATTGGATGAGCTACGGGATGAAAGCTGGCTTATCAAGACATTGAGCCGACGATGTAAATACCCGATAGTCTGGCAGAAGAAGAACAAAGGCTGTGTCTTGCGAGTTGCTTACGAAGTGAATCAGGATGGTTACATCACCACGGCCACTATTCTTGGTAAAACGCCCCGTTCATTTCGAAAATCAGTACTGGATGTTTTACAATCGTTTAGAAATGAACCTACTGTCTTATGCCCTGGAAAGGATACGCTATGCATTCAATACAGACTGGATACCATGCCACTCCTTCCGAAGGCGGATGTGGTTATTACCGGTTATTCCACCTGCGACCAACCCGTCTTGATGAGATATGATGCCACCTTGATTGCCCATACCCCTGAACCTCGTTTGGAAGCGGGTGTTCCGGTCTGTTATCTAAATGAGCGTGGAGATACCATTGTGCCATACGGCAGATATAAATTCTGTCAAACCGATACCATCAAAGGTATAGGCTTTGTATACGAAGACAAGCCAAGAGATGCCAGGATAGTCTGCATTAACGATGCAGGCAAGAAACTTTTTTATGTAGTCGAATGTGATAACGGACCTGATTATGTCAAGGAAGGGTTGTTCCGAATCATGGATGAGAAAGGCCTGATGGGTTTTGCCGATTCGTCGGGACACATAATCATTACTCCCCAATTCAAGTTTGCATACCCTTTTGAGGGAGGAAAGGCTAAGGTTACATTTACGGGAAAACAAAAAGTCGTATCCGGGTCTGACGGCGAAAAACATTATTGGGATAGTGAAGAATGGAGATATATAAACAGAAGATGTAAGTTTGTACAACCTTAAAGTCAAAACGTATGAAAAAAATAGCGTACTTGTTATCAGTTTATTTATTCTGCTTGTTACCCAAATTGCAAGCGCAGGATATCGATTTTCCGCTGTCACTGTCGGAAATAGAAAAGTATGAGAGCCGCATCCGCATACAAAGGCTTCCCGCTGTCACCATCACCCATGCGGACGCCTACAAAATCAGGACACGACAACCAGTATATTCTCCTCGGACAAAAGAGATTGTGCTTGATATAATCAATATGGATGGCCCTACAGCCGAGCTTGAATATCATAATCTCAAACAGATGGTAAATGGCAAATGGCTCGGTTTCCCCTTTATAGACAATCTTGTATTCGCCATTGGAGGAAGAGATTTATCCAAAGGCGATACGCTACCCGAACATATCCGTATGTCCGAGTTTAAATATCCGTTAAAGCCCAACAGGTACCAGGCTAATTTTTATGTGTTTGCCAACATCCATACCTATTGCAATCTGACAGGTAAAAGTATTGTTTCCATAAAGGAGACGGAAATGGACGGTGCCTTTGCTTTCAAGGTATTACCATCCAATAATGATTCCATACGTATTTTATTTGAAAACCATACAAACCTGGAGGTACAACCGGTCTTTTTCCCTAGTATAAGTACAGACGAGCGATATATGGTACATCCCTTTGCCCGTTCCGGTTGGGTAGGAGAAGCGAATTATATGAAAAGCCGTGCCCGTTTGAAAGGTGGAGAAGCGATACTGTTTACCATTCCTGTCTCATGGGATGTCAACCGGATAACAGACAGAAACGACAAGAAACGATTCCAAGCAGGCAGGTTACTTTCAGGAAAATACCGAATAGGACTGCAACTCGAAATTTATATGGATACGGAATTTGAAGTAAAATAAATACAACCGCTTATGATAACAAGACTATTATTATTGGCAATGCTCCTGCCGCTAGCCGGCCTGTCACAGGTGCAGGCGCAGGCAGACGGACGCTACATTGAAGTGACCGGGACATCCGAGATTGAGATCGTGCCGGACAGGATTCACTACATTATCGAAATCCGTGAATACTTCGAGGAGGAGTTTGATGGCAGGTCCAAACCGGAGGAATATCGTACAAAGATCTCTTTGGACCGGATCGAACAGGGACTGCGGGAAGTGCTGCATGACGCGGGTATCTCTCCGAATGCCGTCCGTACGCAGGAGATCGGTGATTATTGGCGTAAGCAAGGGCAGGACTTTCTGGTGGCCAAGACCTTCGATATTACGTTACTGGATTTCAAACAGATTGATGAAATCCTCAAACGTATGGATACCAAAGGTATCCATACCATGCGCATCGGTGAACTGGAAAACAAGGACATGTTGTCCTACCATCAAAAAGGAAAAAATCGCGGCCTTGAAAGCGGCGCAGAGGAAAGCGTCCTATCTGGTGGAGGCATTGGGTAAAAAATTGGGACCGGTAATACGTATTGTAGAAGACGAAGCAGGTAGCAGCCTTCCTTTCTCACAGAGTAACGTGCTGTCCTCCAATGTCGTTTCATTTGATAGTTTCCGTACAATTAAAAAGAAATACTCTATGCTTGTGCGGTTTGAGATTGCGGATTGAAAGGAATCGTAACTGCCTGAATATAAGGAATAATGTCGTATACTGCCATTGCCTTCAATAACTTGGTATGAAATTCGAGGAGGATCTTGAATCTAAATTCCAATGTTCTACCATATCGGATATTCATAAATAAACAAGCCAACCTATTCTACCACATAAAGTAATAAGTTGGCTTGTTCTAAATTAATAACATAAATAAAGCCAAGGCATTATAGTCATCATTAACAGCATCAATAACAAAACATAAAGCAATATCCGTAGTGTATGGTTCGGGCATTTCTTTGTAACAAAAGCCGATACCATCTTTATGTGTAACAAGATATGAATGGCAAGCAGAGTGACCAATACAACTCCCGCCCACAAATGAATATTACCCCAATCATGCCTTCC
>ENA-OQHL01001040-OQHL01001040.1-human-gut-metagenome-genome-assembly--contig:-NODE-1040-length-15774-cov-6.007989_pt1 | contig 15774 bp, 11 predicted proteins | sample MGYA00242565_ERZ504723 | MGnify/ENA primary metagenome ERZ504723 (study PRJEB26092, sample SAMD00036211) | human gut metagenome | host: Homo sapiens | study: EMG produced TPA metagenomics assembly of... | reverse complement strand
CGACTTCAAAATCTTTAAAGTGCTGCACAGTGAGACTTTGTAATAACTCGTCCACTTACGTCGGGACGATTGTAAACGGGGGATTATGACGGAGTAACGCATGATAAAAACGGGATATAACTATTTGACCTGCAAAGTAAAGCAAAAAAACTGATACTTATAAAAGAATGATGAATTTCTATACATTAAAAAAGGCGGCACCATGAGGAGCCGCCCTATCCTATATAAAAGTCTATTTATTACTTCTTCAGAATATCCATTGTATCCGAAGCAATCAACAGCTCTTCGTCTGTCGGAATCACTACTACTTTCACTTTAGAAGCAGGAGTAGAAATGATAGCTTCTTCACCGCGAACCTTCGCATTCACGTCGTTATCGAGTTCGATACCCATGAATTCCATATCCTTACAAACTTCACGACGACATTCCATCTGGTTCTCACCTACACCACCAGTAAACAGGATAATATCCACACCGCCCAATGCAGCAGCATAAGCACCGATATATTTCTTAATACGGTAATAGTACATCTTCTCTGCAAGGATAGCTTTCTCATTGCCAGCTGCACAAGCAGCCAAAAGTTCGCGCATATCGCTTGATACACCTGAAATACCGAGCACACCGCTCTTCTTGTTCAGCAGATTGGAAACACCCGTAGTATTCAAGCCTTCTTTTTCCATGATAAATGTTACTGCACCGGCATCAATATCACCGCTACGAGTACCCATCATCAAGCCTTCCAATGGAGTCAAGCCCATAGTAGTATCCATACATTTACCATCTTTGATAGCAGCGATAGAACCACCGTTACCAATGTGGCAAGTGATAATTTTCTGTCCTACCGGATTTACACCCAAGAATTCACATACACGTTTTGACACATAACGATGAGAAGTTCCGTGGAAGCCATAACGACGTACACCATACTTTTCATACAGTTCGTGAGGAATAGCATACATGTAAGCATAATCCGGCATTGTCTGATGGAAAGCCGTATCGAATACACCTACCTGCGGAATGTTAGGAAGAATAGCAGAAACTGCATTTACCCCTTTCAAGTTAGCAGGATTGTGAAGCGGAGCCAAGTCATTGCAAGCAGCGAAAGCTTCCAGCACTTCCTTGTTCAGCAATACAGATTCGCTGAAACGCTCGCCTCCGTGTACCATACGGTGACCTACTGCATTGATCTCATCCAAAGATTTAATAGCGCCGTATTCAGGATTAATCAGCGTGTTCAGGATAAACTCTACTCCTACTGTATGTTCAGGAATATCTTTCTCCAATATTTTCTTTTCACCATTCGGCAAAGTAAGTTTCAAGAATGATCCTTTCAGACCGATTTTTTCGATACCACCTTGTGCAATCACCTCTTTGGTGGTCATATCGAACAATTTATATTTAATAGATGAACTTCCGCAGTTCAATACCAGAATCTTCATGTCGTTGTCGATTTATACTTAATAGTTTATATCTAATACTTATTTATTCGCTTTTGCTGCAATGGCCTGATTAGCTGTGATAGCAATCATGCGATATACATCTTCGATAGAACAACCACGAGACAAGTCGTTTACCGGACAGGCAATACCCTGAAGAATCGGACCAACAGCGTCAGCATGTCCCAGACGTTGAACTAATTTATAAGAAATATTACCAACTTCCAAACTTGGAACGATCAGCACATTTGCTTCTCCGGCTACTGGAGAACCCGGCGCTTTGCTAGCACCCACTTCCGGTACAAGAGCAGCGTCAGCCTGCATTTCACCATCCAAATCAAGAGTAGGAGCCATCTCTTTTGCAATCTTAGTAGCTTCTACCACTTTATCCACTACTTCGTGTTTAGCGGAACCCTTGGTTGAAAAGCTCAACAGAGCTACTTTCGGATTTTCAATACCGGCAACCGCCTTGGCAGTCTGCGCTGTACAAACTGCAATCTGCGCCAATTGATTAGCATCAGGAACCGGGGTTACGGCCACATCACCCATGACCAAAATTCCATTCTTTCCATATTCGGGAGCATGAGTCAGGAGCAACATAGCACCAGATACGCAAGTGATTCCCGGAGCAGTCTTGATAATCTGCAAAGCAGGACGCAATACATTACCAGTAGTGTTGCGGGCACCAGCCAACTGACCGTCAGCGTCACCATTCTTCATCATTAAACAACCAAAGAATAAAGGATCATTCGTTAACTTGCGGGCTTCTTCGATAGTCATCCCCTTCTTTTTACGAAGTTCACACAATAACTGCGCATATTCTTCGTGTTTCGGAGAAGTTTCAGGATCAATGATAGTAGCTTTACCGATGTTTCCCAATCCCCATTTTGTAGCAAGTTCATTAATTTCTGCCGGTTTACCCAGTAAAATTAGATCGGCTACTTCGTCTGTCAAAATCATATTGGCAGCTTTCAATGTGCGTTCTTCAGTTCCTTCCGGAAGAACAATACGTTGGCGATTTGCTTTCGCACGCGCCACGATTTGGTTGATTAAATTGAGCATAGATATATTGAATATTATTATAAAACGTCCTTACAATTTGTAATTTGCGGTGCAAAAGTACTCAATTTTGCAATATCCACATTACAATTTCGCCTATTTTTCTCTTCCAAGTCTAAAATATTGTAATATTTAACACTGTACTCCTATTTTTCATACCTTTGCAGCGTTTTCAAACAAAATCAATAGGTTATTAGTTATGATACGTCAGTGCGCCATTTTATTTGGCTGTTTGGCTTTGGGTGAATTAATAGTTTATCTTACGGGTATCAAGCTCCCCTCCAGCATCATCGGTATGCTGCTGCTCACCCTCTTTTTAAAATTAGGTTGGATTAAGTTACACTGGGTACAGGGATTGTCCGACTTTCTGGTTGCCAACTTAGGATTCTTTTTCGTTCCGCCCGGTGTGGCTCTTATGCTATACTTTGATGTCATTGCGGCAGAGTTCTGGCCGATAGTGACAGCGACCATTATCAGCACCGCGCTTGTACTTGTCGTTACGGGATGGGTACATCAAATCGTCCGCAAGTTCAGGCTGGCACGTCAGATTAAGCTGGCGCGCAAACTTCACCTGACGGATTTCCATCTGTCGGAGAAACTGCACCTTAAAGATAAAATCAACTTAACGAATAAAGACAAATGAGCTTCTTAGAGAATAATTTCTTCCTGCTGGCTATCACCTTCGGGATTTTCTTCTTTGCCAAATTGCTTCAGAAGAAAACAGGACTGGTATTATTAAATCCTATATTGCTGACCATCGCCCTATTAATCATCTTCCTTAAAATGACAAATATCTCATACGAGACCTATAATAAAGGAGGACATTTGATCGAGTTCTGGCTCCGCCCGGCTGTTGTTGCTTTAGGCGTACCTTTATATCTTCAATTGGAAATGATAAAAAAGCAGTTACTGCCTATCCTTCTGTCTCAACTGGCAGGCTGCATTGTCGGAGTTATTTCAGTAGTGCTGATTGCGAAGTTCATGGGAGCTTCCCAAGAAGTAATCCTGTCTCTGGCTCCCAAATCGGTTACGACTCCGATTGCGATGGAAGTAACCAAAGCCATTGGCGGTATTCCGTCACTGACGGCGGCAGTTGTTGTGGCAGTAGGTTTATTAGGAGCGATCTGTGGTTTTAAGACCATGAAAATCATGCGTGTAGGCAGTCCGATCGCCCAAGGGCTTTCGATGGGGACAGCCGCTCATGCTGTCGGAACTTCCACCGCAATGGATATCAGCAGCAAATATGGAGCATACGCCAGTCTGGGACTGACACTGAATGGAATCTTCACCGCACTGCTCACACCTACAATCCTTCGATTATTAGGTGTCTTGTAAAAACAAAATCTCTTGATTTTCCGTTATATAAAGAGTTAAACGCAAAAAGCAATTTTATGATTCCATTTAAAGATATCACATTAGCAGACAAAGACACAATCACCTCATTCACGATGAAAAGTGATCGCCGCAATTGCGATCTTTCATTCTCCAATCTTTGCAGTTGGAGGTTCTTATATGACACTCAATTCGCAGTGGTCGACAACTTTTTGGTATTCAAGTTCTGGGCGGGAGAACAACTTGCTTATATGATGCCCGTAGGCACAGGAGATTTGAAAGCAGTATTGTGGGAACTGATAGAAGATGCCCGCAAAGAGAACCAGCATTTCTGTATGCTGGGAGTGTGCAGCAATATGCGCGCTGATCTCGAAGCTATCCTTCCGGAACAGTTCACTTTCACAGAAGACCGCGACTATGCGGATTATATTTATTTGAGAAGTGATCTATCTACGCTGAAAGGGAAGAAATTCCAAGCGAAAAGAAATCATATCAACCGGTTCCGCAACACTTATCCGGATTACGAATACACACCGATTACCCCGGACCGTATTCAGGAATGTCTGGATCTGGAAGCAGAGTGGTGTAAAGTGAATAACTGTGACCAACAGGAGGGGACAGGCAACGAACGTCGCGCCCTGATTTATGCTCTCCACAACTTCGAGGCACTCGGACTGACGGGAGGTATCTTGCATGTGAACGGTAAAATCGTCGCATTCACATTCGGTATGCCTATCAATCATGAAACATTCGGCGTACATGTAGAAAAAGCGGATACCAGTATTGAAGGTGCGTATGCCATGATTAATTATGAATTTGCCAACCGGATTCCCGAACAATATATCTATATCAACCGGGAAGAGGATTTAGGTATTGAGGGTTTACGCAAAGCCAAACTGTCTTACCAGCCGGCAACGATTCTGGAAAAATATATGGCTTGCCTCAAAGAGCATCCCATGAATATGGTAAAATGGTAAATCCATTATAAATATGATGATAAAGGAGCAAGTAAAAGCATTGTGGAAAATCTGTTTTGACGATAGTGAAGAATTCGTTGAAATGTACTTCAGACTGCGCTATAAAACAGAGGTGAATGTCGCCATCCAAAGTGGCGATGAGGTAATCTCTGCGCTTCAGATGCTTCCTTATCCGATGACTTTTGGTGGAGAGACTGTACAGACCTCCTATATTTCAGGAGCCTGTACGCATCCCGATTTCCGAAGCAAAGGGGTCATGCGAGAGCTCTTATCACAGTCTTTCGCCCGGATGCTGCGGAATGGAGTACATTTCAGTACATTGATACCGGCAGAGCCCTGGTTGTTCGACTATTATGCCCGCATGGGATATGCTTCCGTATTCAAGTATTCAACTAAAGAGATCGTTTTGCCGGAGTTTATTCCTGCTAAAGAGATAGCGGTCAGTGTGGTTCCGGAATTTCAGGAAGAGATTTATTCTTATTTGAATAAAAAGCTTTCCGAACGGGCTTGCTGTATTCAGCACACGCTGGAAGACTTTCAGGTTATTATGACTGATCTTGCCATCAGCGGAGGATACTTATTTGTAGCCAGACAAGAAAACGAAATCAAGGGGGTGACTATTATATATAAAGGAGACAAACATATCATTATCAATGAGCTTTGCGCTGAAGATAAAGATGTGGAATATAGCCTATTGTATGCTATCAGGCAACACACCGGATATAAGTGCATGGTTCAACTCTTACCTCCCGAAGATCAACAGCCTCAACATCCGTTGGGCATGGCACGTATCATCAATGCCAAGGAAGTGCTGCAAATCTATGCCGCGGCTTTCCCCGAAGATGAAATGCAGTTGGAATTATCGGATAAACAACTGTCGGTAAATAACGGTTATTATTATCTGTGTAAAGGGAAGTGCATGTATAGTACCGAGCGGCTGCCCGGTGCGCATATACAGATGAATATTAGCGAACTAACCGATAGAATACTCCAGCCGTTAAAGCCATATATGAGCTTGATGATGAATTAAGACACGAATTACACCACCTAGGAAGAGTACGAAAAAAGAGTTGCAGATAATTCCTTCATATCTTTACTTATTTATATTCATATCTGTTTCTAATACATATACCATTTGAGGGTCAATTTCCGCTGTACGTTCACCATCTCCCTGACGGGTGTGTTGCACAAAGAGATGGAGCTTCCGCTGTTTCTTCCAGAGTTCCGTATCATGAGACGGTTCCCAGGCATCCACGGAAAAGTCGGTCAAATCCGTTATCGTCCATTTACTAATGCCGACGTCGGACGCATGTACCATCGATACACGGCTTCCCCGTTCTTCGTCGCGGAAAATATAAAAGACTTCCCCACCCTCTACCACAATACGCGGACGGGCAATAGGTATCATTTTCGTACCGCCACCCTTCAAGGTAAAAGGTGTTTTGCGATCTGTGATCTGCCGTTGATGCCATACTTTCCCGTCATTCCAGACGATACGGTATTGGGGCACGTCACTATCGGAGTCCCGCCAATAAGTAGCTATATACGGATTTCCTTCTGCATCGGCACTCATACTTGTCTGATTAATCAACTCACAGTTTTGAGGCAAACGACAGGCATACTCTGCATTAGACAATCGGATAGGAAGTTCATATTGCTCTCCACTTGATTTATACCAAGTCACTCCATTATCAAACGAACGGGCATAACATATATCATGGTTTGTTTCCACATGCCAGCTTTCGCGCCACACCCACGAAAGATGGATGGTTCCTTTCTCATCGACATACATTTGCCAATAAGCATTCCGTTTATTTTCTCCATCAATCAGTATATCCTGCACACGAGTCCATTTATGTTCTTTCAGCGAATAACGGTTCATCACCAAGTTACCACGACCGGAAGAACCGGAACGATAAACAAACAGTAAATCTCCTCCGGATAAAGAATAAAACTCCGGATAGGTTACATTTCCTTCATCAATTCCGGTCATCGGTATTTTATCTCCCAGTTTCAGAGAACCGGGAGCAATGCTCCGGCAATAATTCAGTTTATGTCCATGATGATCGAAAGACACGTGTATGTAACCTTCTCCGTCCACCATCATACTGATTACATTATGAGCATCCTTTACATTTCCCTGATATTGGGTATGGTGTAAAGTCCATTGTTTCGAATCCAGTTTCCGTTTTCCAAGTATCAGATAGCCGTCGTTATCGTAATAACTGATATATTGTTCATCACCATGCGTCACCAGCGAGTTATTGCGAAAGACCGCAGTATTGACCGAAGTACAACTATATCCCTTTCCTACTTCCACCAAACACTGGGAACAGACAAGAGTAGGAACAAGTATTATTCCGCAAAGTAGTAGTAATATCCGTTTCATGCTTATCTTCTTTTTTATTTGTCAAAGATGGAAAGAGTCCATTTTTCATGCCAGGGAATTGTTATCTTCCCGTCTTTTACAAGTACAGGCAGCCATACATAGCGGGAGTCTTCCAAGTCTTTCTTTTTCCAGCGGTCGAACATAGCGATGTATGCGTCCTTCTTTCCGATAACAGGCTGAACGTAAGTACTCTGCGCGTAAAACGTTTTATCCGCATCCGGTCCCGTACAAGGATTACCGATCGTTTTCCACGTTCCCATAATAGAATCGGCCACTGCTATTTCGGCCACATTCGGATCCCAGCCTGTGCAACCGGAGCTTAACATATAGTATTTACCATTATATTTAAACACAGCCGGAGCTTCACGAGACTCTTTGACAAAATTGCGAGTAAACCGTCCGCTGGGTTTCAGGTAATCATCAGTCAAAAGACTAATATACATAGTTTCATTATTTTCCGAAGAATAGAACTGATAAGCACGTCCGTCATCATCCACAAAAACTGTCTGGTCGCGGCTCATCGCATTGTTCGGACGGAAACTTCCCTGATAGACGAACGGTCCGACAGGAGAATCGGCAACCGCCACGCCAGCACAAGCCTTACTGTAATCGGCGCTTTCCACATGTGCCCACATTACAAACTTACCGGTCTTCTTATTAAAGATGACTTTCGGACGTTCCAACACCTTGGAGGGATGCAGGTCATGATTCGGATCGTCTTTGACTGCCGAAAGCACAATTCCTTCAAATTTCCAATTCAGCAAGTCTTTAGAGGAGTAACAACCGACTCCGGTCACGTCTGTACGATAACACTCCCACGTAGCCCAGTCCGGCAAAATCGTTTTTCCTTTCTTGTATTCACCATACCAATAGTAAGTACCATTGTGATAAAGAAGTCCGCCACCATGGGCATTGATCGGATTTCCATCCGTATCATTCCACACTTGTCCGGGGATAAATGCTGTGTTCTTTTGTGCCTGCATTGATACAGGCAATAACAACGCGCAAACGACTCCTGATAATATACACTTGATTATTCTGCAATGTCTATTCATATTCATGATATTAAATAAGATTTCTTGTTTACAAAGATAGATGATACATTAAATATAAAGGTACACTTATGTGTCAAAAAAGGACTAAAAAACAATCATTCTCCGCTAAATGTATCATATTACGGAGCATTTGCACTTCAATTTTAGCCTGCGTTTACCATATAATACGATAGGGATAGGGATTTCACCTATCAGTTCACTCAATAAAAAGAACCTACCCGATTTCAACACAAAGTGATTTTCTGGTCGAGCAGGTCATTTATATATACACATAAAATGCTTTTCTGATAATCCGGTTTCCTAATCCTATATGGCACTTCTCTATCTATGCTTCTGAAGACACACCTTACCTGCTTCCTTATTCATTACTAACTGCCCTCTCTTTCATTAATAACAAACTTTCTTTTGATTATAGGTAAACTTCCTATTACCAGTATGTAAACTTACTTTTCATTAAATGCAATCTATAAATGAAAGTTGCGTTTATAAAAACAAAACTTGCAATTATATAAATGGAAGTTTCATTTATATAATCAAAGCTTGCATTTATAGTTTTCTTATAATGCAAAGAAAGTTTGGGTTCTATACAAAGGAAGTTTATCCCTTATAGAAAAGAAGTTTTCCTATAATAGTTTGGAAGCTATCTATTAACACTTCTTCTGCCAACTATAGATGAAAGAGTTAGCAGAAGACTGGACAAGCTGTGAAAGCCAGAATAGAAAGGTGAAAGGAAGGTGAAAGCCAGCCCTTCACCCGCTAATGCCGATGAACAGGGCATTGTGAAAGGTGAAGGGTGTTTTCTTGAATATGATTATTTTAGTATACCAGCGTAAGGCAATGTCTGCAACCACAACTGAATGAATTATATCCACGAAACATTTCTCAAATATGGTTTCATTCAAAGAATAAAGAAAGCAGTCTATATTGTTTATATTCAAACAATTATTCATAGCACAATTTGTGTAGCATAAAAAGTGCTACATAAATTATGCTATAAATATTGATTCTATCAAACTTTTACCGAACAATCATTGCCACATGATCCCACAACAAACGATAGAGATATCATCTATTTGTTTACCAATACAGCACCTCCCTGTGGAAGAATCTCCAGCTGCACTTTACCGTTCTCTTTCACTTTCAACGGCACAAGCTGTGGCTCTCCTTTCTTATCATCCTTATACAGGGTAACCGTTTTTCCGGCAAACATCTCTAAATCCAGTTTCAACTTTACTATTTCTTTCCCGGCATTAATGGCCGCCACATACCAAGTGTCACCGTGACGACGTGCCAAGACTACATATTTCCCCGGATATCCATCAATGAAGCGTGTCTCGTCCCAAGTGGTAGGAACTACTTTCATATAGTCCATACAAACAGGAGAAACATCTTCCAGGTTGTTGGGAGCAAGCGCAAAGTTTTGTACCGGATTCTGGAATAATACGGTAGTGGCCAGTTGGAATATATCAGTAGTGCGACGCGTAGTTCCTCCGTCATTGTTGCGGTTCAGTCGTTTGTTCAGGAAACAGCCGCCGAATTCCATGCTACCCACCGTATTACGGATAAACGGATGCAGACAAGCATTGAAAGCCTCTTTATCGCAGAAGTGCTGGTTGAATACCATATTCTCGGATGCCAGTACGGCTTCACTACCAACATAATTCGGATACATGCGTTCCCATCCGCGAGGGATTGTACAACCGTGGAAGATCACCATCAGGCCGTGATCGTCGGCATCACTCAAGATATCTTCATACAGGCGCATCGTTTCTTGCTTGTCGCCACCAAAGAAATCGACTTTGATGCCTTTTACTCCGAGACTCTGTAACCATTTCATCTCGCGTTTGCGGATAATGGCGTTGTCCATGTGATTAACCGGTCCTTGCTCAATATCATTCCAATAACCGGAAGAGCTATACCATAAGAAGAGTTCCACGCCTTTACTACGTGCGTATTCTACCAAAGACTTCATGCGGTCGCGACCGATGTTCGTATCCCACCAGTTATCAATCAATGCATACTCATATCCCATTGCCGCAGCAAAATCAATATATCGCACCTGATCGTCATAGTTGATACTACCATCCTGCCAAAGAATCCAGCTCCATGTGCCGCGTCCGAAACGGTAGTCATATTTTGTTTCATAAAGAGGACGCACGACATCCCACGCAACAGTTGTTTCCACAATCGGTTTCAAAGTCTCGCCGACAGTGATAGTACGCCAGGGAGTAGCTCCCGGCAAGGCAAATGCCGGAGCAACCGTTCCGTTGCCGTTATTTTTCTTCTGCCATCGGGAAAGCAACCGTATACAGATTACCTTCGCTCACATCGCTTAAACGTGAGCCGCAATATCGACTGTCCAGTCCTGTCTCGCTAACCAGCACCCAACCATCGTCACCGATACGGAACAGGCAAGGGAATGTGTAACCATGCCCGTATTGAGAACGGTCGCTCATCGGAGCATCTGCCTTGTATTCTTCCTCATAACTGGGTTTTGTACGCTTCCATCCTATCATGGCATCGCTTTGCGGACACAAGAAAGTAGTAGTCTGTTGCGGGAAACGGAAGCCGGTTTCTTCAGCAGTCACCGTTACACTTCCTTTTCCATCCTGACGCGGCAGGGTATAACAGAAAGCTACATCATTGTTGCTGACACGAAAGACAACATCTATTTTCTGCCCTTTCGGATTCTCAAAATGACAGTTCAGTTCGTTTGCCTGATAATGCACTTGTGAGGTTTTAATACGATCCTGATGGTAGACGGTATCAATCGGGGTGACCGTATGCCCTGTCAGTTTCATTCCTTTAGCAAAGTCACCGATATTCGTGTTCATACCCAAAGGTGATTTCTCCAGCATGGTTTTCCCATTATAGGTAATGGAATAACTTGGCTTTTCGGCAGGGGAAGTAAAGACAACCAATTGCAGTTTTTCATCCGGTCCTTTCACGACCACGTCTTGTGCCATCAGCGAAGTCAGACAGCAACCAGCCACCAGTAGAGTGCTTATTATCTTCTTCATATTATTCATGTTATTATGTTCTTCATTTATTTCCTGTTATTTCTCATTTGCCTTTTTTATCCGGATCACCGTAAAAGAGTAGGCAGACAATTGGCAATCAAACTTTTCTGCCACTTCCACTGTATCTTCAACAGGTAGCGGAGTATCTGCCGGTTTGCCGGTCAGTACGGTTCTCTTTGCAGAAGACTGTATCGCACCGATTCCGGAAAGGTCGACATGGGTATTAACCTCTACTGGAAGTAAGTTGACCAACTTCACAATCACATCTCCACTTGCCGAATCGCGGACAATGGAAGAAGCAAAACGTTTCTGCACTTTATCGTCTTTATTATCCAAAGTGATCTTCGACGGCAAATATTCGTTTCCGGCATTCTGTCCGTAGAGTTTCTGCACATAATATCCGGTGGTCGGTTTCACTTCCCGGTTATTGAAGTAAATCAAATCCGGATTCCATTGGGTATGTCCTTCTTTGGCGAGAAGAGGAGCGTAAGAAGTCATGTGTACAACGTCTCCATTGCGTTCCAGGGCAGCAAGATAAAGAGCTTCCGTCAGTGCAGTTTCGATATTCGCTTTTCGTCCCGGGATATGAGTCGCATATTCGCCCAGATATACTTTTGTCTTTTTCGAACGGTCGTATTTATCGTAGAAATCCTGATTGTTCAGGAACCATCCCGGAGTCTGATAATAATGTTCGTCCACCATCGGCACACCCAGTTTGTCGGCCAGTTTCCATCCTTCTACGTAGTCTGTACCTTCATTGAACGGTCCTACTGTACCTACAACGATCATTTCCGGATATTTTTCTTTGATGGCATTAAATATCATTGTAAAACGTTCTTCGAAGATATCGGTGATGAGATCTTCATTTCCGATACCAATGTATTTCAGGTTGAAAGGTTTCGGATGGCCTGCTTCGGCACGTACCTTTCCCCACTTTGTCTTCTTAGCGTCGCCGTTTGCCCATTCTATCAGATCAAGAATATCCTGAATATAAGCCCCCATTTCGCTCATAGGGATACCGCCTTGCTGTCCGCCTCTCAAGTCACCGTGACAGGCAGAGTTCTGGCAAGGAACACCAGCAGCCAATACCGGAAGCGGTTCTGCGCCAATATCTTCGCAGAATTGGAAATATTCAAAATATCCCAGTCCCATGCTTTGATGATATCCCCAAAGGTTACGTTGCGCCTTTCTTGCTTCTAACGGACCGACTGTATTTTTCCATTGATAGATATTCTTCAGACCATCACCATGAGCCACACAGCCACCGGGAAAACGGATGAAACGGGGATGAATGTCAGCTAACACTTGAGCCAGATCCTTGCGGAGTCCGTTCTTGCGTCCTTTAAATGTATGCTGCGGAAACAAAGAAATCATATCCAGATTCAATTCTCCAGCAGATTGGGGAATGATTTCGAGGCGAGTATCTGCGGTTGCTTTGGCAGTAATCACTGTTTTATACGTTTTCCATTGGCGGGAAGATACAGTCAGAGAAGTTTCTCCACATATATTTCCTTCTCCATCTACCAAACGAACCTGTAATTTATTTGATTGCCCCTGCGGAACTCTCGCGAATATGGAAAAATCATATTTCTCTCCAACATTCAGCGCGATACCATCAAAGCCTGTATTTTCTAACGCGGCTCCCGGTCGTTCTACATTCAATACGGCATAGTGCGGATTATTGGCATGAATAGGATCGCTAGTGTTAATGGTGAAAGTGGTTTTATCTCCTTTCAATGTCCAGGAATGAGTACTATTCCAGTTCTTATCCCCTTCCCTGTCTGAAGGGTCGTATTCGAAATCACGGTTCTGGATCAGCTCTGCATAGAGTCCTCCGTCTGCCGAATAATTAATATCTTCAAAGAAAGCACCCAACAAGACATCGCTGATGGCCTTGGCACGTTCGGGTTGTACGGTGACCGTTGCTTTTACAGGCTTCAAACCGGCAAAACGTTCTCCATCCTGTACCGGACGTTCTCCATGCAATGAGTTCCGATATTGATTCCAGCCATAATTCTTATTTAATCCATCTACCAAAGTCCACGCTACCCGGTTGATAGTTCCTTTCTGCTCCTCTCCGGCAACTACGGCTTTCACTCTTGTTCCGTTAAAATCGGAAGTAGTACGGGGATATTTCTGGCTGGTCCAGTTTATCAAGTCCTTAGAAGTGGCCTGACCGTATCCATCACGATCATTCAATTTCCAGGTACATATCCATTCGCCAGCGGGCGACTGTTTCAAATAAGGGTCGAGCATTTTCTTCTGTGATCCCCAACGGCTGTAATCACACCGGAGATATCCGTAGTTCCGGCCGACTTCAAACCAGTTTTCCTTATCCATGCTCCAGGCAAAACGAAGCCCGCTACGTCCGTCGTCTCCGGAAGTAGCGAAGGAAAAGAGATAAACCGAATCGGGGGTACTCGTCATTTCTTTGATTGCAGCTAAAGTGACTTGCTGAAACGACAAAAACAAGACAACTAAAAACAGGAATAATTTTCTCATGGTATCTATTGCATTAAGATTATCAATCGCAAAGTTAAGATTTTCATTATTCTAACTGATATATTTCAAGCTATAATTGGTTGTTTTACACTTAAAAATATATAAGAAACAAGTAAACAAGGGTAAAATATACACTTTTTCCAATATCGTATACTATTTTCCTGGATTACACTAGTGAATCCACCTTATCTTAATAACTCAAAAAAAGACGAAAGAGTAAATGTATTTATCTGTAAATGAAGACTACCCGCTTGAAATTCATTGAATTTGTAGATGAGAGGTGCCCAAATTTCCTTTCAACGAAATCATCTTCGCGACAAGAAGCTGTGGCGAGGATGATTTCTAATTTAGATGGGTTTTGACCTTCCTCCTTTAGATCAGAAACCTTCCGGTTTACCATACGCCTTGAAAAGGCGTGCAATTCTTTTGAGTAATTGGAATAACAGTACCGTGGCGTGGATGGAAATCCATACTAACGGCATGGTCAATCACTTTGAAGTGTTTCCAAATCAGCACTTTCCGTAAACTGGTATTTGCCTTTCATATACACATCGTACATCAAGATATACTTATCCGAGCCAATCAATGGAAGATGCCCGCACCCTCTACTGCATCCTTCGTCTGCTGCTTATAGTCATCTGATTCCGTCCACTGTCCGGAGGTCAGAGAGGAAGTAGTAGCCTTCTTAATGCCATTTCCATTCCCTTCCGTTTTATAGAACAGGTGATAAAGCCCGTCTTTATAAATGATGTCGCCGTCAATACATGACTTTTCGTTTTTCGGAAGAAACAGCGGTTTCGGTTCTCCTTCTATATCGGTAAAATCCTTGTTAGCATAAGCATAATAAATGATGTCCGGACCATTGCCATGTTGCATGGACCAATAGATCATGTATTTTCCGGCCTGCTTGTCATAAATCGTTTGTGGCGCCCACACACGTTTCAGGTTTTCCTGATCGGGATATTTCTTCTGGATATTTACGATATTGGAAGTCCAGTGTACAAGGTCTTTCGATTTCAGCAATACCATGGCGCGATTAGAACTCCATCCATTGGCAGATACCATGTCTGTAACTACCATATAAAACGTCTTCCCGTCTTCACAACGTAAAATATGAGGATCGCGCACTCCGCCTGTTGAACTAATCACACGGGAATCAAGTACCGGTTGATTTCCATTCAAGGCTTTATAATTATATCCATCGAGACTAACAGCCATCCTGACTGCTTCTTCACTCATGCGATTGCCGGTGAAATAAACAAACAGGTAGGCAGATTGCTGGCAATATCCAGTCAACACTCCTACGAAGAGGAGTGCGAAAAGGATTATATTTTTCTTCATATCTATTATCATTTCAATGCTTGTACATCAATTGTTTAGTAGTTAAAGTCAGCAGATTTCACATACACCCGATATTCCTTAATCATGCCTGGATATTCTTTTTCGGCACGGGGCAAATAGCGGAAGCCGGTCACTGTTTCCACTTTACTCAAGTCAATCACCAGTTGATGAGGATAAGGAACATTGTCCACGGTCATCCAGAAAGTAGATTCCTGCAAATCAAATATTTTGTCGGCTGTACGGTTGCCGCTGCGTGTTTCTTCGCTATCGGCATAGCGAATCTTCCAATGCTCACGAGATACCGGTTTGCCATCAGCTCCCAGGACATCGAACTCTGCCACTGCTGCGATGTTATCATTTGCTTGCGGAGAAAGCGCTTCCAAACAGAAATAACGTCCTTTCACTGGAGCAGCAAATCGTACTTCCTGCCAGCCGTTGCCCGGAGTGAAAGCACCTTCATGTATTACTTTCTCACCTGCCAGTTTCAGTTTTTCTCCATCCTTGCGGTGCGTTTCGGGAGCTTTTTCACGAAGCACATCAAGAATAGGTTTCTTCAAGCCTTTGATAGAAGCCTTGGCAGGACCTTTCAAATCCAATACGAGAATTTCAATTCTACTCCTTCTTGAGCCAGCAACCCGGCATAAAGAGGGTCTGTGCGGACCG
>ENA-OQHL01001037-OQHL01001037.1-human-gut-metagenome-genome-assembly--contig:-NODE-1037-length-15816-cov-3.595640_pt1 | contig 15816 bp, 16 predicted proteins | sample MGYA00242565_ERZ504723 | MGnify/ENA primary metagenome ERZ504723 (study PRJEB26092, sample SAMD00036211) | human gut metagenome | host: Homo sapiens | study: EMG produced TPA metagenomics assembly of... | reverse complement strand
AGATTCATACTCAGCACCCGGACAGAAGTCCCAAGCTTAAAGTCGGACGGCTTGTAGGCTTTCTTCGGCTGTGCCTTTTCCAGTGTGACCTTGGAAGAGGTCTTCGCCATTCTCTGCCGGAGCTTTTCCCGCTCCTTTTCCATTTCAGAGGCAGAAATATTTTCTTTCCCGAATTTGCGGAAATTCCGCATAGTCTCATCCGCATAATCTTTGGCGCTTTGCAGGATCCGCTCTGCCTTTTCGTTGGCATCCCGAATGATCCGTTCCTTTTGGGCGTCGAGTTTTTCCTGCTTTTCCTTTGTGCGGCGTCGCAGCGTTTCCAGTTCTTCTTTGTAGGCCCGGATTTCTGCCTGCTCCCGCTCAATGGTACGTCGGCTGTGTTCCAGATCACTTAACAACTCTTCAAAGGATTCTTCCTGGTCGCTTAAGTGTGTCTTTGCCTCCTCGATGATTTCATCCGAAAGTCCCAGCCTTTTTGGAGATGGCGAAGGCATTACTCTTTCCGGGAATACCGATCAGAAGGTGGTATGTCGGACGGAGCGTCTCCACGTCGAACTCACAGCTTGCGTTCTCCACGCCTTCGGTGGTTAGAGCGAAGACTTTCAGCTCACTGTAGTGAGTGGTCGCCATTGTACGGATTCCCCGCCGGTGGAGGCTCGTAAGAATGGCAATGGCAAGAGCCGCCCCCTCAGTCGGGTCGGTTCCGGCGCCAAGCTCGTCAAATAGGACGAGAGAATGTTCATCAACCTGTTTCAGGAAAGATACAATATTTGTCATATGGGAAGAGAAAGTACTCAGACTCTGCTCTATACTCTGCTCATCCCCGATATCCGCATATACTTCGGTAAAGACTGCAAGTTCGGAACGGTCCAGCGCAGGAATGTGAAGACCTGCCTGCCCCATGAGAGTAAACAGTCCGGTTGTTTTTAAGGAAACCGTCTTTCCTCCTGTATTCGGCCCGGTCACAATCAGAAGATCATAGTCGTCTCCCAGACAGATTGTGGTAGGAACAACCTTTGTCCGGTCTAAAAGAGGGTGACGGCCTTCCCGGATATAAATCCGTCCCTCCTGATTCAGCACCGGGCGTGAGGCATTCTGGTCTACTGCAAGAGAGCCTCTTGCGAAAATGAAATCCAGTGTGGTCAGTACTTCGTAGTCTACCCGCAGTTCCTCACAGTGCTCGGCTGCCATGGAGCTTAAAGTGGAAAGAATTACCTGGATCTCCTCTTGTTCTTTGGCGTGCAGCTCCATGAGATCATTATTCAACTTCACAACGGTCATTGGCTCAATGAATAAGGTGGAGCCGGTAGAGGACTGGTCGTGTATCATCCCCTTGACCTGACTACGGTACTCTGCCTTGACCGGGAGACAATAACGGTCTCCCCGCATCGTCACAATAGCGTCCTGAAGATAATTCCTCATGGAGCCATTGACCATGCTGTTTAAGGCAGAGTGAATCTTCCCGTCAAAGGATTGAATACTCCGGCGGATCTTCTGAAGATTGGCGCTTGCGTCGTCCGCAATTACATCCTCTTCCAGGATACAGCGACGGATCTCGGAAGCCACACGGGTTACAGGCTCAAGACGTTGAAAATAAAAATCCAGACAGTCAGGAAACTCATCGACTGTCTCATGGCGACCGTAGGATTTGATCTGTCCTGCACAGTCCAGAAGGCGTCCAATGGAAAGAAGCTCACCTGATCCAAGGGAGGCTCCCAGCTCCAGCCGCTTTAAGGATGCCTCTACAGGGACGCATCCTCCAAAAGACGGTCTGCCTTTTTTAATGATCCGGGTAAAGGCTGCCGCGGTCTCCTCCTGCATTTGCTCGATGGCAGACAGTTCTGTCTGTGGCAGGAGCGACCGGCAAAGCTGCTTTCCGCTCTCAGAAGAAGCATGATCCGCAAGGAGCGAGATAATTTTATTATATTCTAATTTGCGTAATGTCTTACTATTCATGAAAATCCCCTGTCTTTACATACTTTGTCAAATACCATTTTAACCTATTTGCCATCTAAAATAAAGGAGAAAAAAAGGTTAAATGTTGAACATTGGGAAGTGTTACGGTATACTATAAAAAGGGATGTTAAAGGAGAACAACAATGTCTGCCCAATTTCAAGATGATGATGAGAAAAAGGAAGAGAAAGAATCCTATTCCTTTTTGAAAGAGACGATCAAGAAGCCCCCGATAGATAAGCGGGTGGCAACAATAAAGATTCTTAAGGTCGCGGGCCTGGGACTGATTTTCGGACTGATGGCGTGTGTTAGTTTTTTTGCGGTCAAACCATGGGCGAGTGAGCATATCGGCAATACAAAGACCAATGTCACGATTCCAAAGGATGAACAGACTGAAAGGGAAGACGAAAGCCAGGAGAAAGAAGAGCAGACAGCGGCTCCGGTGCTGACGATCGAGAATTACGGGCAGATGATGGATGAGATGAATCAGATTGCAGCCACAGTGGAAAAGAGTATCGTGTCGATCGAGGGAAAGACGGAGGAGACTTTCGAGGATCTGTCCGGAGAGACACGACAGAGACGCTCTGGGGTTATCGTAGCTGATAATGGTGTGGAGCTTCTGATTCTGACAAACGACTGCATTTACCAGAAAGGGACTCCGGTCACGGCTATTTTCTACGATGGTAACGAGGTGACAGCCTCTTTAAAGCAGCAGGATCAACATCTTGGTATTGCAGTCTATGCGGTAGAGAAGTCCAGACTGCCCCAGAATACTTCTCTCCAGGCAAAGTCGGTCACACTTGGTAACTCTAATCTCATATCCACGGGAGATCCGGTGATTGCCATTGGCTCTCCTTTTGGGACGAAAGATGGAGTCGGTTTTGGCGTGATCAGCGGGACGAAAGAACAAAGGTATCTCTGCGACGGCCAGTATCAGATTTTGCAGACTGATATGGTCTGGACCAAAGGTGCAAGCGGTGTACTGGTAAGCTTGAGTGGTGAAGTTATCGGGCTGATTGATGCAGGTGATGAGAGCGGATACGGCGTAATGAGTGCTTTTGCGGTCTCTGAGCTGAAAGAAGAGATCGAGCTTCTTTCAAACGGAGTTTCTGCTGCTTATTTGGGTATCAACGGAACCGAAGTATCAGACGCTATCGCAGACAGCCAGGATATGCCGAAAGGTATATATGTAAGCTCCGTGATGCCGGATTCCCCGGCCATGCAGGCAGGTATCCAGAGCGGCGACATTCTGACCGAGATCGGTGATACAAAAATTTATACGCTCAAAGGACTCAAAGACGAACTTCTGGACTATCGGTCCGGGCGGCAGACCGTGATTCAGGGAAAACGCAGAGGCTCTGACGGTTATGTGGACGTCCACTTTGAGGTGACTTTGGGCAGTGCGGAATAAAGATTAGAAATGAGGAAAAAAATGAGATATATTCAGGAACTGCATGAAGGAGAAACCATTCGTGCAATTTACTTATGTAAATCAAAGAGAAGTGCGGAGACGAGAAACGGGAAACCGTATGATAACCTGATCTTGCAGGATAAGACAGGGACTTTGGACGGGAAGATCTGGGATCCGAATTCCAACGGGATCGCAGACTATGACGAGAAAGATTTTGTTGAGGTTGTGGGCGAAGTGACGACCTACAATAATAATCTACAGCTCAATATCAAGCAGCTCAGAAAAGCCCACGAGGACGAATATATTCTGGCTGACTACATGCCGACGAGCGACCGGGACGTGGAGGAAATGTATAAAGACCTGCTCAACTTTGTGGATATGATCCGCAATCCATACCTTAAACAGTCGGTAGAGTATTACTTTGTGAAGGATGAGGAATTTATCCGGAAATTTAAAAACCACTCCGCGGCCAAGAGCGTTCACCACGGCTTCTGCGGCGGGCTGTTGGAGCACACGGTCAGTATTTTGAATCTTTGCCGTTACTATGCGGCGGCGTATGACTTTCTGAGTGCGGATTTGCTTTATGCGGCGGCACTTTACCATGATATCGGAAAGACAAAGGAGCTATCCGCATTTCCGGAGAATGACTATACAGACGATGGACAGCTTCTGGGACATATCGTTATCGGAGTAGAGATGCTCGATGAGGCAATTCGTGCGATTCCTGGTTTTCCTCCAAAGCTTGCAAGCGAGCTGAAGCACTGTATTTTGTCACACCATGGCGAGCTGGAGTATGGCTCCCCGAAGAAGCCGGCCCTTGCGGAGGCAATGGCGCTGAATCTGGCGGATATGACGGACGCCAGGATGCAGACGATGAAAGAGATCCTGAAAGACAAACATACGACGGAATGGCTCGGATACAATCGATTGTTTGAGTCTAATCTAAGAAAATCGAGCTTGTCGTAGAGAACAGAAAGAGCAGATATGGAAAGCATTTTAGATATTATTTCGGAGAAGAAAGCGTCCCTTCCCAGAAAGCAGTGAATGGTGGCGGAGTATATGGAGAAAAATCCCCAGGTCATGTCCTACATTACGCTGCGGGAACTCAGCAGTAGTCAGGAGGTGACGGAGATCACGGTGCTCAAGACGTGCCAGTCCCTCGGATTTGACGGCTTCAATGAACTGAAATATGAGTTCCGGAAGAATTCAATCGCAAAGCGGAAGACAGATGTACTGGATGAGAAAAATTTTTACACTGAGAGTATTCCGGAGTATGAGTCGGAGGACGAGCGGAAGTTCCTGAAAGAAGTGGGCGAGAGTGAGGTGCAGATGACGGCACAGTTCTGGGAGGAAGTCAATCTCACCGATATTTTCCGGGCTGCGGGGATGCTGCTTAGCAAGAAAAAGATCTATATTTGCGGCAGAGGTATCTCGTATCTTCTGGCACAGTGTATGGTCGCCTATCTGTATGGATGTGACTGCTATGCCAGCGTAGTCAATACCGAGCTGAATGAAGAGGTATACGGCGTACTCTCTGAGCTGAACGAAGATGCGGTCATGGTAGCCGTTTCTTTTCCGGACTATTATTTTATGACATTGAAACTTGCAGAGTACGCAAAGAATAATCACACGATGATTCTGGCCATCACTGATGACCCGAAAGCAGAAGTGGCGGAACTGGCAGACCTCACACTGGCGGCACCGTCCATGACACGGGCATTTCTGAACACCTTGTCCACGCCGATGTTTCTTGTCAATCTGCTGGTGTCAGCCGTCAAGATTCGTAAAAAGGACAAAAAGAACCCACAAAAAGAGCGGAAGATCAATGATCTTCTGGAATCATAGAGAGCCAAAGAACAGGCAGGATTCTCTCCAAATGAGAGGATCCTGCTTTTTCTGTGAGACGAGAAAAATTAGATGGTTTGCACAAAACGTATCGAGAAAAACTGTAAATAATATAGTATTTGCAATCCGCCTTTGTTTATATATAGACAATATATAGTAAGTGCTATACTTATAAAAATATAAACAAGTAATCTTATTACAGGAGGAGGTACACATGAAAAAGAAATTGTTATCAGTCCTGATCGCAGGTGTTCTTGTGGGTTCCCTTGCGGCATGTGGAGGCGGAGACAAAAAAGTGCAAAAAGTGATGTCGAAGTAGACGGCAACCAGCTAGATGCGGATCAACATTATAACACGTATATGTCCGCGGATCCGACGACATTGGACAGTGTCAAAGGAAATGACACATACGGCTGGAGTGTCCTTTTGAACATTATGGAGCCGCTGACAAGAATGGACGAACAGGACGGGGAGACCGTGAGAGTCCCGGCAGGTGCAAAAAGCTGGGAGTCCAACGACGACGGCACTGTTTGGACCTTTACCTTAAACGACAACAAATGGTCAGACGGAGAGCCGGTGACAGCCGAGGATTATGTATACGGTATCAAGCGGACTTTGGATCCGGAATCCGGCTCTTTGAACTCGTATCTGATTACCTGTATTAAAAACGGAAAGGCTGTCAACAACGGGGAAATGTCTGTGGACGAGCTTGGCGTCAAGGCAGTGGATGACAAGACACTGAAGATCACACTGGAACAGCCAACGCCTTATTTCCTTTCTCTAACGGACACAAGAGCGATGCTCCCGGAAAGACAGGATATCGTGGAGAAGTACGGGGATACTTACGGGGCAGAGGCTGGCAACATCGTGTGCAACGGACCGTTTAAGATGGATACCTGGACACACAACTCCGAGATTACGATCAGCAAAAATGACAACTACTGGGATGCAGATTCCGTACATCTGGATAAGGTGACATGGAAGATCATCCAGGAAGAGACGACCGTTACAATTCCTTTGACAGTGGATCTCTTGACACCTGTTCTTCCGGTACACCGGAATGGATCGACCGCTTCTCAAAAAAAGACGGAGTGAAAAAGTCTGGAATATGAAAACACTACGCTGAGATGCCACTTCTTCAACACAAAGGATGAATTGTTCCAAAACGAAAATATCCGTAAGGCAATTTACCTATGCGATGGACAGAGAGGATATCAACAGCACCATTTATTTTGACACGCATAAGCCATCCTACAGCTGGTAATGGGTCCGGTGAGTACAAGGGGAAAACGGCTCCTACAGAGAACAGGTCGGCGAGACCCCGCTGAAGATATCATGGCAAATCAGGATCCAAAAGAACTGCTCTTAAAAGGAATGGAAGAGCTGGGGCTTGGAGATGATCCGTCCCAGATTACCGTGACCTTAAGCGTAGGAGGAACGACACAGTGGCTTAGAACTTATGGCGAGTATTTCCAGCAAAAATATGAAGACGTGCTTGGCGTGAAGATTGAGCTGGAGCAGAATGAATGGGGAACGTTCCAGTCCAAGATCAACTCCGGTGACTACCAGATGGGTTACATGTCCTGGACAATCGACTACAACGATCCGATTTCCATGCTGGAAATTATGAAATCTGATGCCGGATCCATCCCGACTTTCTGGGTAAATGAAGAGTATGACAAACTCATTACCCAGGCTTCCAAAGAGATGGATGAAGCGAAACGGACCGAGCTTTACAAACAGGCGGAGCAGATTCTTCTCGAAGAATGTCCGGTCTGCCCGGTGACAAACGAAGTGTACCATGGATTTGTTTATTCTTACGTGAAGAACATTTCGACAAGCCCGTTCAACACGATGGGCATGAAGAAAGTCTACACAAGCGGAAGATAGCAGACCGAAAGCCAGCCGCCGCCACGTATGAACTGGCGGCGGCTCTTTCTCTATCATTAGGAGGCATGACATGAAGAAATACATAGCAAAACGAGTTATTTATATGTTGATTACCATGCTGATTATTACAGCGGCAACCTTTTTCCTGATGCACAGTATCCCGGGAGATCCTTTGTCCTACATGGCAAGAAACCTTCCGGAGCAGACGAGGGAAAATTATTATGCGACCTATGGGCTTGATAAGCCGGTCTATGAGCAGTTCGCAATTTTTATGAAAAATCTTGTGACAGAAGGAAGTTTTGGAGAATCGCTTCGGTATCCTGGGCGTTCCATCACCGATACGATCCTGCAAAATTCTCAGGTGTCCGTCGTACCAGGCGGGCTTGCCCTGGTGTTTGGCCTGATCATCGGTGTGATCCTTGGAATTATCGCAGCCTTAAAGAAGAATAAATGGCCGGATTACATCGTGATGTTTATTGCCATCGTGGGAATTACCGTTCCGGTGTTTATTCTCGCTTCCTTATTCCAGTATGTCTTTGCGGTGAAACTTCAGGTACTGCCGACCCAGGGATGGGGGCAGCCATCCAACATCATTATGCCTGCGGTGGTTATGAGTTTCGGCACCATTGCCACCTACGCCCGGTATGTAAAATCCAACATGCTGGACGTCATGGGACAGGACTACATTCTGACTGCCGAGGCAAAAGGGGTGAGCAGATTCAATGTCATCCGTAAGCACGTACTCAGAAATGCATTTTTACCGTGTATCACACTTCTGGGCGGACAGATCTCCGGCATTTTTACCGGGTCTTTCGTAGTGGAGAAGATCTTTGGTATTCCAGGACTTGGATTTTACTACATCAGTTCCATCAACGACCGTGATTATACGATGATTATCGGTACGACGATCTTTGCGGCGGGATTGTTCATTCTGGCGCAGCTTATCATCGACATCGCATACAGTCTTCTTGATCCGAGAATCCGTGTACAGTAGGAGGTAGGTTATGACAGCAGAAAGCAAAAGAAACGAAGCAATGATACCGGACATACCGGACGAGAAATTCCGCGTCATCGGGATTGACGAGAATGCAGGGGAGACCCTTGCCAGGAAGCGAATCGGCTACTGGCAGGATGCGTGGCGCAGATTCAAGGAAAATAAGATCGCCCTGGTGGCAGCGATCATTCTGATTGTGCTCATCTTTTTTATTCTCTTCGGACCGGCAATCAGCGGCTATGAATTTGAAGAAATTGACTCCAATGCCATCAACCAGGGACCAAGCGCAGCGCACTGGTTTGGAACAGACAATCTGGGATGAGATCTATTTGCCCGTGTATGGCAGGCAGGAAGAGTCTCTCTCATCATCGGATTGGTGGGCGCCTTTGTGGCAAGTATCGTGGGCTCCATCTACGGTGGGATTGCAGCGTACTTTGGCGGCGTGGTGGACGACGTGATGATGCGGATCGTGGAGATCCTTTTAAGTGTTCCGTATCTGTTGATCGTCATTTTGATCTCTGTCGTCACCGACAGCAAGAGCCTTGGCACCATGCTGGTGGCACTGACGCTGACCGGTTGGTGCGGGATCGCAAGGATTGTCCGGGGACAGATGTTACAGCTTAAATCTCAGGAATTTGTCTTGGCAGCCAACGCCCTTGGGGTGTCGCCGATGAAGACGATTCTGAAACATATGATTCCGAACACGATGAGCCTGATTATCGTTGCCATCACCTTTGATATCCCGGGATACATTTTCTCGGAGGCGTTCTTAAGCTATGTGGGACTTGGCATCCAGGCTCCGCAGACAAGCTGGGGAGCGCTTTCCACGGCGGCACAGCAGAACTTTATGTTTTATCCGTACCAGCTTTTGTTCCGGCAATTATGATTGCGCTGACGATGCTGTCCTTTACCCTATTGGGGGACGGGCTTCGTGACGCGCTGGATCCGAAGCAGAGAAAATAATAGGGGGGAACGAAGATGGAAAACAAAGAGAATATCCTGGAGGTGGAAAACCTTCAAGTATCATTTCATACTTATGCAGGGGAAGTCAAAGCAGTCCGCGGCGTCAGCTTTTCATTGAGCCGCGGCGAGACTCTGGCGTTCGTAGGAGAGTCCGGATGCGGGAAATCGGTCACAGCCAAATCGATTATGCGGCTGTTAAAGCCGCCGGTAGCAGAGATTAAGCCGGAATCCAAAATCATCTGTGACGAAAAAGACGTCATGAAGATGAGCGGAAAAGAGATCTACGCACTCCGTGGGGACGAGATCAGTATGATCTTTCAGGATCCGATGACCTCCTTAAACCCGACGATGAAAGTCGGAAAACAGATCATGGAAAGCCTGATGCTGCACCGTAATATGAAGAAAGCCGAGGCACGGAAAGAGGCGATTCGTATGCTTAAAATGGTCAACATTCCAAGCGCAGAAAAACGGGTGGACAATTATCCACATGAAATGTCCGGTGGGATGCGCCAGAGAGTTATGATCGCTATGGCGCTTGCCTGCAACCCGAAGATTCTCATTGCCGATGAGCCGACCACGGCGCTGGACGTGACGATCCAGGCACAGATCCTGGAGCGGGGGACCGCAAAAGAGATTTTCTACGAGAGCAAACATCCGTATACATGGGCGCTGTTAAGCTCTGTGCCGAAAAAGGGAGATGCGTCCAAAGAAGAGTTGTACGCTCTGAAAGGAACGCCGCCGGATCTGATTCTTCCACTAAATGAGTGCCCGTTTGCATCCAGGTGTGAATACTGCATGGAAATCTGTAAGGAGCAGAATCCGATGGAGACCAGTTTAAGCGATACCCATAAAGTATCCTGCTGGTTGATGTATCCAAAGGCGCCGAAAGTGAAGTCCTTTTACGACAGGGAGGAAAGATAATGGGAGAAAAGATGGAAACGAAGAAAGTGGAATATATTTTGGAGGCAATCGATCTGTGCAAATACTTCAAGGCAGGAAGAAAGCAATATGTCAAAGCGGTCGATCACGTCAATATTCGCATGAGACATGGGGAAACACTGGGGCTGGTTGGTGAGTCCGGCTGTGGGAAGACAACCACCGGGCAGACAACCACCGGGCAGACAATGATCCGGTTGTATGAGCCTACCTCGGGGAAGATTCTTTTTGAGGGGCAGGATATTTCCAGGCTGAGAGGAAAAGAACTACTTCATTTTAAAAAGAATGTCCAAATCATATTCCAGGACCCTTACGCATCCCTGGATCCGCGAATGACGATCGGGGAGATTATCTCTGAGGGGATGGATGTTCACATGAAGCTCTCCGACAGAGAAAAGGAGTCCCGTGTCAATGAGCTTCTTCGGAAAGTCGGATTGAACACCGAGTATGCCAACCGGTTTGCCCATGAGCTTTCCGGGAGACAAAGACAGAGAATCGGGATCGCCAGAGCCCTGGCAGTGGAGCCCAAATTTATTGTCTGCGATGAGCCGATCTCGGCACTGGACGTATCCATCCAGGCGCAGGTGGTGAATCTTTTGATGAGGCTGCAAAAGGAAATGGGACTGACGTATTTGTTTATTTCTCACGATCTGTCCATGATCCAGCATATCTCGGACCGGGTGGGCGTCATGTACCTGGGATCCATCGTGGAGCTAGCACCGAAGCAGCCGATCTATTCCGTGCCGAAACATCCGTACACACAGGCACTGATCTCTGCCATTCCGGTGGCAGACCCGGAAGCGGACACAGAGACAGGACGGATCAAGCTGGAGGGGGAGGTACCAAGCCCGCTGAATCCACCAGGCGGATGTAAATTTCGGACCAGGTGCCGGTATGCGACAGAACGGTGCGCCAACGAAAGCCCCCAGTTAAGAGAAGTAGAACCGGATCACTTTGTGGCGTGCCACCTCTACGACAATTAAGGAGAAAAGACAGACAATGATATCGAATGAGCTGGCGGAAAAGATCCTGGACTATGCGATGACGCGTGGAGGAGATTACGCCGAAATCTTTGAAGAGGAAAGGGAGTACACAAAAATTGGCATAGCAGGAAAGGAGACGCCCACCATCCTGGCAGGGCAGGAAGCAGGTCTGGGAGTACGAATCCTAAAAGGAACGAAAAGCTGCTATCTGACCTTTTCTCATCCGGAGGAGGGCGTGCTTTTTCGGAAGATGAAAGGGGCGCTCTCAGACTGGAACGATCGGGCACATATAAGAACATTCAGCGGTAAAGATAGCTTCCCCAAAAGGCAGCAGGTGTTTCGGACGAATGTCAGCCGGAGGACTTCCCACCAGGAGACTGTCGGGATCTTACGGGGAATCGTTCACGCCGGGGAAGAGGAGGCCTCTTGTATCGTGCGGATGCAGACATCCTGTATCCAGGACCGATAGCAGGTCTGTATCAGAAATACAGAAGAATGCAATGTTCTGGATGAGCGGTGTAACACAAGACTCTTTGTCCAGGCGTTTGCTAAGGATAGCTGTGAGGCGGTACAGAGTTATACAGGACCTGGCATTTTGGGCGGGATGGAACTTTTTGACTCTATGGATGCCAAGGAGACGGCAAGAAACACGGCAGAATCAGCAGCCACCTTGCTCCATGCAAGACCTTGTCCGACAGGGCGGATGCCGGTGATTGTCGCAAATGGGTTTGGTGGGCTGCTCTTTCACGAGGCGTGCGGTCATTCATTGGAAGCGACCAATATGGCAGATGGCGGATCCGAGTTTTCCGGCAGGATCGGGGAGCAGATTGCCTCCCCCCAAGTCACGCTGGTGGACGATGGAAGGAGGCCGGGAGCGTGGGGATCTCTTCATATCGATGACGAGGGTATTCCGACAAGGCGCAACGTGCTGATAGAGAATGGGATCTTAAAAGGATGTCTCGTGGATCGGCTGGATGGCAGAAGATTGGGGATGCCACCGACCGGATCCGCCAGGAGAGAAACGTACCGTTTTGCTCCGGCGGCAAGAATGACGAATACCTTTTTGATGCCGGGAGAGGATGATCCTAAGGAGATGATCCGCTCTGTGATGTTTGGATTGTATGTGAAAAATATTCATGCCGGGTCTGTAAATCCGGTTACCGGAGAATTCAATTTTCACACCAACGAAACATTTCTGATTGAAAACGGGCGGATTGTATGTCCGGTACATGACGCCACTCTGATTGGAACCGGGAGAGAAATCTTAAACCAGGTAGAGATGGTCGGAACAGATGCTGCCATGGGGCAGGGGTTTTGCTATGCCGGAAGCGGCGCCATCTATATCGGGGCAGGTCAGCCGACAGTCAAGATCGGAAAGATGACGGTGGGAGGAGATCAGGTATGACAAAAATAGAAGAAACAGAGAATGTATTTTTCGCTCTTGGAACAGCATTAAAAGCGGAGGGCTTTAAAGCCATTCGCTTTTACCGGATTCGGACAAGGAGGCAGCTCTTTTCAGTCGTTGGCAGAGAAGACCTGCGGCGGGAAGAGGCAGATGATACCATGTACAGTATCGAAGCTGTATACGAAGGAAATCGATGCCGGATCTATACGAATCACCTGGAAGAGACCGAAAATGTCATTTGGATGCTGCAAAAGACCGCCAAAGTGTATGGGGAGGCATCAGGCAGGGCGGTTTGCTACATCTCGCGGGAGTGGGAGCAGAAGACGTTTTGTTGGGATGAACCCCATATGATCACAGAAACATTGAGACAAGTGCGGAAGATGGCGGAAGAATCCCGGATGATAACGCATGTGTCCCGCTGTACCTACGAACAGGTTTGCCGGGATATCCAGATGGTGGACGAAGAGATGCATATGATCTGTGACCGGGACGGCTATCATTGCTTTACATTCGGAGTAGTCGCTGAAGCAAATGGTTCAAGGGCAAGTACCACAGATTGTATTTACGGAAGTCATCTGTCCGGGATGGATGTCACATCCTGTGTCCGGCGTGTCATCCGGGAGGCGAAAGCCTCTGTCGGTGGCGGGAAACTACCGTCCGGCAGGTATCCGCTCATCCTTGGCGGCAAGGTTGCAGCAGAATTGCTGGATGCTTACCTGGGCGCATTTTTTGCAGGAAATCTTCAGAAAGACGAAAGCCCGCTTTGCGGAAAGGAGAACATGCAGATTGCCGCACCGGGGCTTTGGCTGCGGGAAGTGCCAGGATGGAGCAGGGGGAAGAGTCTGCGGACAGTGGATGATGAGGGCAACGCTGTCACAGAAAAAGATTTGATCCGGGACGGCGTGTTTTGTCAGCCTTTGTATAATGAAGAAACAGCGAAAAAGGCGGGGGTGGAAAGTACAGGGAATGGCTTTCACCCTGGGATCCGGGAGGATGTGCAAACCGGGGTCACAACACTGGTACTCGGCATGGAAGAGAAAAATATCACGACACGAAATTGCTTGGAAGAAGCGATGGGAGAGGGACTTCTCATCACCCACGTGGATGGTGTCTTTGCGGGAACTGACGCAAGGACAGGTAAATTTTCCCTCATTGCGGGCAGACGACGTATCCGGGCTGGGAAAGAGGCAGAGCCATTTAGGGAAGTGACGATTTCCGGCGACTTTTTTGAAGTACTCCGCCAGGTGCGGCAGGTCGGTGATGAGGTCTTTGTGACAGGAGCGGCAGCGGCAAGCGTACTGGTTCCAGATCTTATGACAGGAGAGCTGACCGTATCGGGAACATAAAGAAAATAGAGGAGGAAACAGGACATGGAACAGTATATAGAACCATATTTATCATGGATATTAGAAAAATTGCAGGAGCTGACTGCCATCGACAGCCCATCAGGATATACCACCGGGTGAGTGCATATCTGATGGAAGAATACTGGAAGATGGGGTATGAACCTGTATCCACGCAGAAAGGCGGAGTACTTGTAACACTTGGCGGCGGAAAAGCCAAAGAGGTGCAGGATCAAAGTGAACCGTCCAGACAGGAGGGCGCTATTCTGACGGCTGCCCATGTGGATACCCTGGGAGCCGTCGTTGCGGAAGTCAAAGTCAATGGAAGACTTCGCCTTTCACCGATCGGCGCCGTGAGCGCACACATTTTGGAGACGGAAAACTGTCGGGTTTGCACAAGATTCGGGGAAGTCTACGAGGGCACATGTCAGCTCGTCAATGCGTCTTATCATGTGAACGGAGAATTCAACCAGATTGTCCGCAACTATCAGAATATCGAGATTGTGCTGGATGAGGATGTGGCTTCGGCAGAAGATGTGAAAAAGCTTGGGATCGATAATGGAGATTACGTCTGCTTTGATCCGGTTACGAAGATTACAAAGAGCGGATACATCAAAAGCAGATTTTTGGATGACAAACTGAGCGCTGCCATTTTGATGGGGTATGCCAAGTATCTCAAAGAGACTGGGAAGACTCCAAAGCGTAAGGTATATCAGTATTTTTACCGTATTTGAAGAAATCGGGCACGGGGCAAGCGCCTCAGTCCAGGCAGATGTTACGGATGTGCTTTCCGTGGATATGGGATGTGTAGGAGAGGGGCTTTCCTGCACTGAAAAGGAAGTCTCCATCTGTACGAAAGACAGCGGTGGACCGTATCACTATGGGCTTACGACAGAGCTTGTCAAGGCGGCAAGAGAAGCCGGGGTTTTCCTACGCACTGGATGTGTATCCGTTCTATACATCCGACGTGGAGGCAACTTTAAAAAGCGGATACGATGTACGGCACGCACTCATCGGACCTGGTGTCTATGCCTCCCACGGATACGAAAGAAGTCACGTGGACGGTGTGAAAAATACGTTCCATCTGCTTTGTGCATATCTGGGAACAAAATAGAAAAGAGAAAAGAAGAGACAGAAGAATCAGGAAATGGCAGGATCCGGGGTAAGCCCCTGCGGTGCTGCTTTTTCTTGTACCAAAACGAAAAGTCGAGTATAATGGGCGGTAAGAGAAGCAATGAGGAAAGACCGGATTTGCAATATAAAAGGGGAAACATCGATGAAGAAAAATGATTTTATTACACTGGAAATAGAGGATATAGGAGTAGGCGGAGAAGGGATTGGAAAAGCTGAAGGCGTGACATTCTTTGTTAAAGACGCCATTGTCGGGGATGTGATTGAGGCGAGAATCACTAAATTAAAAAAGCACTATGGTTATGCCAGACTGATGAAGATTTTAAAGCCATCCGGTAAAAGAAAAGAAGCAAAATGTCCGGTGGCACGTCAGTGCGGCGGATGCCAGATTCAGGAGATGGATTATGGTGAGCAACTAAAATTTAAGGAACGAAAAGTACGAAACAACCTAGAGCGGATTGGAGGATTTGACCGGGCGTTTCTGGGTCGGGTGATGGAACCGATCTGTGGCATGGAAGAACCGTTCCGCTATCGGAATAAGGCACAATACCCCATCGGAACTGACCGGGAGGGCTACCCGGTGGCGGGATTTTATGCCGGACGAACCCACCAGATCATCCCGAATATGGTGTGCGCCCTGGGAAAAGAAATCAATACCCAAGTGCTGGAAGTAGTACTGGATTTTATGAGAGAATTTCAGATTCCTGCGTACAGTGAGGAAACCGGGAGAGGACTACTTCGCCACGTGCTCATTCGTACCGGTTTTCACACAGGGGAGATCATGGTCTGCTTCATCGTAAATGGTACCAGAATCCCTCATACGGATGAACTAACCGGGCGTCTTAGAAAACTTCCCGGCATGACAAGCATCACAATGAATATCAACTGTGATAATACGAACGTCATCATGGGAAAAGAAATCCGGCTGCTCTGGGGAAAAGAGTATATCACGGATTATATT
>ENA-OQHL01001033-OQHL01001033.1-human-gut-metagenome-genome-assembly--contig:-NODE-1033-length-15836-cov-5.960978_pt1 | contig 15836 bp, 13 predicted proteins | sample MGYA00242565_ERZ504723 | MGnify/ENA primary metagenome ERZ504723 (study PRJEB26092, sample SAMD00036211) | human gut metagenome | host: Homo sapiens | study: EMG produced TPA metagenomics assembly of... | reverse complement strand
AGGTGGCAGATATTACGCTTGCTGATTTCGGACGCAAGGAAATCGATTTGGCAGAAAAAGAAATGCCCGGCCTGATGGCTCTTCGCGAAAAGTATGGAGAATCCAAACCGTTAAAAGGTGCCCGCATTATGGGATCGTTGCACATGACCATTCAGACGGCTGTGCTGATTGAAACGTTAGTGGCTTTAGGAGCTGAAGTACGTTGGTGCTCTTGTAATATATATTCAACACAGGATCATGCGGCGGCTGCAATTGCTGCTACGGGTGTGCCTGTGTTTGCATGGAAGGGGGAGACTCTTGCTGATTATTGGTGGTGTACATTACAGGCATTGAGCTTTGACGGTGGTAAAGGACCGAATGTGATTGTAGATGATGGCGGTGACGCTACGATGATGATTCACGTAGGTTATGATGCGGAGAATAATGCTGCCGTATTGGATAAAGAAGTACATGCAGAGGATGAAATAGAACTGAATGCAATCTTGAAGAAAGTGTTGGCGGAAGACAGTACTCGCTGGCATCGTGTAGCGGAAGAAGTGCGTGGCGTGTCTGAAGAAACTACGACAGGTGTACACCGTTTGTATCAGATGCAGGAAGAAGGCAAACTGTTGTTCCCGGCATTCAATGTGAATGATTCGGTCACAAAATCTAAGTTTGACAACCTGTATGGCTGCCGCGAATCGCTGGCTGACGGTATCAAGCGTGCAACGGATGTAATGATTGCCGGAAAAGTAGTGGTAGTATGTGGTTATGGTGATGTGGGTAAAGGCTGTTCTCATTCTATGCGTTCTTACGGAGCGCGGGTGCTTGTGACGGAAGTAGACCCGATCTGTGCATTGCAGGCTGCCATGGAAGGCTTTGAAGTGGTGACTATGGAAGAAGCTTGCATGGAAGGCAATATTTTTGTGACTACCACAGGTAATATCGATATTATCCGTATCGACCACATGGAGAAAATGAAAGATCAGTCTATCGTTTGCAATATCGGTCATTTCGATAATGAAATTCAGGTGGATGCCTTGAAACATTATCCGGGTATCAAATGTGTGAACATCAAACCACAAGTAGACCGTTATTATTTCCCGGATGGCCACAGCATCATTTTGCTTGCTGACGGTCGTTTGGTAAATCTGGGATGTGCAACCGGTCATCCGTCATTTGTGATGAGTAATTCATTTACCAATCAGACATTGGCACAGATGGAACTGTTCAACAAGAAATATGATATCAATGTATATCGCTTGCCGAAGCATCTGGACGAAGAAGTTGCCCGCCTGCATCTTGAAAAGATCGGCGTGAAATTGACTAAGTTGACTCCTGAACAGGCTGCCTATATTGGTGTGTCAGTGGACGGACCTTATAAAGCAGATCATTATAGATACTAATTAGATTTACGATTTGACGATTTACTATTTGCGATTGATAAATGTGGGAGATCGGTATTCTACCGTTATCAATTGTAAATGTTGGATTGTCAGATCGTAATTTATTTTATATTCAAACTTCAATCGTAAATAGTAAATCGTGTCATTGTAAATGAAAAAGTTTCTTCCCGACTTAATAGCCATTCTGGCTTTTATCATTCTTTCTTTCGCCTATTTTTTTCCGGCTGATATTGAAGGTCGTATCTTGTTTCAGCATGACACGGCTGCCGGAGTCGGCGCGGGACAAGAATCGAAAGAGTATCTCGAACGTACCGGAGAACGTACGCGCTGGACGAATTCGATTTTTGGAGGTATGCCTACCTATCAAATGTCTCCGAGTTACGACTCGACAACGTCCCTGAAAGGGGTGGAGAAGGTTTATCGCCTCTTTCTTCCGGATTATGTAGTGCTGACTTTTATTATGATGCTCGGATTCTATATCCTTTTGCGGGCTTTCGGAATATCGGCCTGGCTGGCAGGATTGGGCGGAGTGATATGGGCTTTTTCTTCCTATTTCTTCATTCTGATACCGGCAGGGCACATTTGGAAGTTTGTGACGTTGGCTTATATCCCACCTACGATTGCGGGTGTCGTTCTGGCTTACCGGAAGAAATACTTGTTGGGTGGAATTATTACAGCGCTGTTCATCGCCCTTCAGATTCAGTCGAATCACATTCAGATGAGCTATTATTTCATGTTTGTGATCCTGTTTTTTGTGGGAGCGTACTTTGAAGATGCTTATAAAAAGAAAGAACTGCCCCATTTCTTCAAGGCCAGCGCAATTTTGGCATTGGCTGCCGTGGTAGGAGTTTGTATCAATATCTCCAATCTGTATCATACTTATGAATATAGTAAGGAGACGATGCGCGGCAAGAGCGAATTGAAGCAGGAGGGCGCTGCGGCCAGCCAGACAAGTAGCGGGTTGGACCGTGACTACATAACCAACTGGAGTTATGGTATTGGCGAGACATTGACGTTGCTGGTTCCGAACGTAAAAGGAGGAGGATCAGGGTCTACGATGTCGCAAAGCGAAGTTGCTATGGCAAAGGCCAATCCAATGTATAGCGGCATTTATTCGCAGTTGCCGCAATATTTCGGTGAGCAACCGTGGACAGCCGGTCCTGTATATGTTGGGGCATTTGTGATGTTCCTGTTCGTATTGGGTTGTTTCATAGTGAAAGGTCCTCTGAAATGGGCATTGCTAGGAGCTACTATCTTCTCGATTCTGCTTTCATGGGGAAAGAATTTCATGGGATTGACGGACTTCTTTATCGATTACGTCCCGATGTACAATAAGTTCCGTGCTGTATCTTCCATTCTGGTGATTGCTGAATTTACCATTCCTTTGTTGGCGATTTTTGCTTTGAAAGAGATTTTGAGTAAACCGGATACGCTGAAGTTGAAAGAGAACCGTGGAGGGGTGATTGCCACTTTGGTACTGACTGCTGGTGTTGCGTTGATTTTAGCTGTTGCTCCGGGTGCTTTCTTCTCCGGTTTTATTACGACACAAGAGATGGCTGCTTTGAAACAAGCACTTCCAGCCGAACATTTGGCTCCGTTTGTGGCAAACCTGACTGAAATGCGTGAAGCTATTATTGCTTCGGACGCATGGCGTAGTTTCTTTATTATAATGATTGGTTGCCTGTTTTTATTCTTATATCAACAGCGGAAGTTGAAAGCTTCTTTCACATTGGCTGGTATTGCGCTTTTATGTTTGATAGATATGTGGAGCATTAATAAACGCTATTTGAATGACGAACAGTTTGTGCCGAAATCCAAACAGACAGAAGCGTTTGTTAAAACACAGGCGGATGAGATGATCCTTCAGGATACTACTTTAAATTATCGTGTGTTGAACTTTATAGGCTTCCCCGGTAATACGTTTAATGAAAACAACACGGCATACTGGCATAAAAGTGTCGGTGGCTATCATGCAGCGAAGCTCCGTCGCTATCAGGAAATGATAGATCATCATATCATGCCCGAAATGCAGGAAACCTATCAGGCGGTGGCTACTGCCGGCGGACAGATGGACAGTGTAGACGCTTCCAAATTCCGTGTACTGAATATGCTGAATACAAAATACTTCATTTTCCCTGCCGGAGAGCAAGGGCAGGCTGTTCCTGTGGTAAATCCTTATGCATACGGCAATGCGTGGTTCGTAGACAAGGTGCAGTATGTAAATAATGCAAATGAAGAAATCGATGCTTTGAATGATATTCTTCCAACGGAAACAGCCGTAGTGGATGTGAAGTTTAAAGAACAATTGAAAGGTGTGACAGAAGGATATAAAGATTCTCTATCTACCATCCAGTTGACTAGTTATGAGCCGAATCGTCTGGTTTACAAGGCTTCCACTCCTAAAGACGGAGTTGTTGTCTTCTCCGAAATATATTATCCGGGATGGCAGGCGACTATTGACGGTCAGCCCGTCGATATTGCCCGTGTAGATTATATCTTGCGTGCGATAAATGTACCGGCAGGAGAACATACCATCGAAATGTGGTTTGATCCACAAAGCATACAGGTTACAGAAAGTATTGCTTATGCAGCATTGGCTTTGTTGCTGATCGGAGTTATGGTCCTTGCGTGGACGCAGCGGAACAAGATTGCGAAGAAGTCTTAAGCGAAATGTAATAGTCATTAACCTTCATAATGTATGGTAAGGTTATAAAATAAGGGCGGCACTCCTTCTCACAAAGAGCGCCGCCCTTATTTTACATTCACTAAAAAAATATGAAAAAACAAACGCTGTTCATAGAAACATATTAAGTGTGATGTTTTATGAGAGTAGTTGTTTATTGTTTGTTCATTGAAAAAGGAAAATATGAATATAAACAAATAGTTTGTGGATAGTCTTATTATGCTGTAAGCTACTAAATTTGTAGCCAATAATAGAGCATTATGTTATGAAAAGACTACTATTCATTTTTCCTTTTTTTCTTGTTCGTGTTACGTGGGAACACACAGGAGGTAGAGATTCTGACATTAGAGGATTGTCTCCGCATTGGTATTGACAATAACTTGTCGTTAGAAGGGAAACGTAAAGAAATACAAAAAGTAAATATGGCGTATCTGAAACCGTTCGAAGTTGCTGCCGCAAATTAATGCGATAGCCGGTTATAATAACAATTTGATCCTCCGGTGTCAGTCACAGACGGTTCATCTTACGGAGTTCCCTATAATATAACGAAAACATTGCAACATTCTGCTAATGCAGGACTGGAAATGCAGATGCCGCTTTTCAATCAGACTCTTTATACTTCTATGTCCATAGCTAAAGTGATGGAAGAAATCAGTCGTCTGTCTTATGGAAAAGCCAGGGAAGATGTTATTCTTCAAATCAGTAAGATGTATTATCTCGGACAGGTCACGGCCGAACAAATCATGCTGATAAAAGCAAATATCACCCGTCTGGAAGAATTGAGAGATATTACACAGGCTTTTTTCGATAACGGAATGTCTATGGAAGTCGATCTGAAAAGAGTCAATATCAATTTGGAAAATCTGAAGGTGCAATATGACAATGCACAAGCAATGATGAAACAGCAATTGAATATGCTGAAATACATTATGGATTATCCGGCTGAAAAGGAAATCGCGCTGACACCTGTAAATGCCGATAGCATTACTACGGTAGCCCTGACCGGCTTGTCGGAAAATATCTATGAACTTCAACTCTCACAATCGCAAGTGCAACTGGCGGAACGTCAAAAGAAGATCATTACTAATGGATATATCCCTTCTCTTAGTCTGACAGGCAGCTGGCGATATGCTGCATATACGGATAAAGGTTATCATTGGTTCCACTCCGGTCCGTCCAATCAATGGTTTCGTTCCTATGGAGTGGGGCTAACCTTGCGTATTCCGATTTTCGACGGACTGGATAAAACCTATAAAATAAAGAAGGCGATGATCGATATAGAGAACAAAAGACTGGCATGGGAAGATGCCCGGAAGAATTTGCAAACTCAATATCTGAATGCTGTGAACGACCTGATGAACAATCAGCGTAACTTTAAGAAACAGAAGGATAACTACTTGCTTGCCGAAGATGTGTACGCAGTCACTTCCGACCGTTACCGGGAAGGCATTGCTTCTATGACGGAAGTGCTGCAAGATGAAATGCAGATGAGCGAAGCTCAAAACAACTATATCAGCGCACATTATAACTATCGGGTGACTAACCTGATGCTGCTTAAACTAACCGGACAAATAGAATCATTAGTCAAATAATACGCAAATAACAATCATAAATATGGAAACAATGGAAAATAACCTTCCTTCCGCTACTCATCAGGAGAAAGCAAAAAAAATGAAGAAACTTCGTCGCTGGCAGATTGCTATCAGCCTTCTCGGAGTGGCTATTATTGTTTGGGGAGTGATTGAAGTGATCTGCCTTTTTTTGAATTATAGCCAGACGGAGACTAGTAACGATGCACAAATAGAACAATATGTGTCTCCTATCAATCTACGTGCTTCAGGTTACATTGACAAAATCTACTTTACAGAACATCAGGAGGTACATAAAGGAGATACTTTACTGGTACTGGATGATCGTGAATATAAAATTCGCGTAATGGAGGCTGAAGCTGCCTTGAAAGATGCGCAAGCCGGTGCGACCGTCATCAATGCTACACTCAATACTACGCAGACAACAGCATCTGTTTACGATGCGTCTATTGCCGAGATTGAAGTACGATTGGCGAAACTGGAAAAAGACCGGAAACGATATGAGAACCTCGTTAAACGAAATGCGGCTACTCCTATCCAACTTGAACAGATTGTTACTGATTATGAAGCTACGCGTAAGAAGCTGGAGCTACGAAAAGGCAGCAAAAAAGCAGCTCTTTCCGGTGTAGATGAAGTGTCCTACCGTCGCATGAATACCGAAGCGGCTATTCAAAGAGCAACAGCTGCGCTCGAAATGGCCCGGTTGAATCTTTCCTATACGGTTGTAATAGCTCCTTGTGACGGAAAACTCGGCCGTCGCTCATTAGAGGAAGGACAGTTTATTTCGGCAGGGCAGACCATCACCTATATTCTTCCTGATACCCAGAAATGGATCGTTGCCAATTATAAGGAGACACAAATCGAGAACCTGCATATCGGACAGGAAGTATTTGTCACAGTAGATGCCATTAGCGATAAAGAGTTTAAAGGCAAAGTCACCTCTATATCAGGAGCTACCGGCTCCAAATATTCATTAGTGCCGACCGATAACTCCGCAGGCAACTTTGTGAAGATCCAACAGCGCATCCCCGTACGCATCGACTTTACCGATTTATCAAAAGAAGACAACGAACGATTAGCAGCAGGCATGATGGTAGTAGTGAAAGCCAAACTCTAACCACCGTGCACCTATAATTCATAAATCATAATTCATAAATCAAAAATTAATGCCCTCTTATCCCAAAAATTATCCTTTCTATAGCTGGATGCCCAAACCGTTGGGTATTATCATTCTGTTATTTTTCTTTCTGCCGATTCTTACGGTAGGCGGGGTTTATTCGGTGAATAGCACCGAAATGATGAGCGGGCTTGGCATTATATCCGAGCATATCCAGTTTGCCAACTTTGTTACTTCTATTGGTATGGCAGCCTTTGCTCCTTTCCTATATCAGTTGGTGTGTGTGCGGCGGGAGAAGATGATGTGTATTGTCGGGTTTGCGTTCATGTATATATTCAGTTATATCTGTGCAAAGACAGACAGCGTTTTTCTGTTGGCGCTTTGTAGTCTTCTGACGGGTTTCTTGCGTATGGTACTGATGATGGTCAATCTGTTCACACTTATTTGGTATGCGGGTGGAATGGAAGCTACCCGCAATATTACTCCGGGGTTGGAGCCGAAAGATACTGCCGGTTGGAATAAATTGGACATTGAAAGATGTGTGAGTCAGCCGGCTGTTTATCTGTTTTTTATGATTCTAGGACAGTCGGGCACAGCATTGACGGCTTGGCTGTCCTTTGAATATGAGTGGAAATATGTGTATTACTTTATGATGGGGATTCTCCTAATCTCTATTTTGCTCTTGTTTATTACCATGCCGAATTATAAGTTTACCGGAAGGTTTCCTATTAATTTCCGTAAGTTCGGCAATGTCACTGCATTTTGCATCTCGCTGACTTGTCTCACGTATGTGCTGGTTTATGGAAAAGTACTCGACTGGTATGACGACGAATCTATCCGTTGGGCGACAGCTGTAAGTATTCTGTTTGCGGGAATTTTTCTATATATGGACGTAACGCGCCGGTCGCCTTATGTTTTGCTGGATGCGTTCAAACTGCGTACTATACGTATGGGAGCATTACTTTACTTATTATTGATGGTGATAAACTCCAGTGCTATGTTTGTCAATGTGTTTGCAGGAGTGGGGATGCATCTCGATAATCTGCAAAATGCTTCATTAGGTAATTGGTGTATGGTAGGTTATGCTATTGGTGCCGTGATTGCTATGGTGTTGGGAGGTAAAGGATTACATTTTAAGTATCTGTTTGCGATGGGATTCTTCTTCCTGTCTTTATCAGCTGTTTTCATGTATTTCGAGGTACAAACGGCAGGAGTTTACGAGCGTCTGAAATATGCAGTTATCATCCGTGCCACAGGCATGATGATTCTGTATGCGCTGACGGCTGCTTATGCCAATCAACGTATGCCTTTTAAATATCTTTCCACCTGGATCTGTATTATGCTTACTATGCGTATGGTTGTGGGACCGAGTATCGGCGGAGCAATTTATACAAATGTTTTGCAGGAGCGGCAACAACACTATATAACCCGTTATGCGCAAAATGTGGACCTGCTTAATCCGGATGCTTCCACTTCCTTCCTTGGTACGGTACAAGGTATGAAATATCAGGGAAAGAGTGAGACGGAAGCCCGTAACATGGCTGCTATATCTACCAAAGGGCGTATTCAGGTGCAGGCCACGCTCTCTGCACTCAAAGAGATGGCGGGATGGACAATTTATGGTGGGTTAATTTGTATGATATTTGTGCTCGTTGTTCCTTATCCTAAACGAAAATTGCTAACTTAGCGTCGTTTTTGATAATGATCTGTTAATATATTAGTATGATGGATAGCGGACAAGATCGTTTATTGCAGTTTGATCGCGATTTGTTAAGTGGGAAAAATATATGTAGCTCCGAAGGGATATTTGTAAATTTTCCACCCTCACTGAAGAAACCTTTTCAAATGAAAGGACTGGGGCTGATTGTTTGCCGCCAGGGTAATTTCCAGTTTTCGCTTAATCAGAAAAAGCATTTCGCAGGAGCAGGCGAAAGTTTGTTTATTCCCGAAGACGGCGAGTTTCAGGTTTTGCAAGAGTCGGAAGACATGGAGGTGCGGATTTTGATTTATCAGATAGAACCGATCCGGGATATTATGGGGAATCTGGTTGTTTCCATGTATATGTATTCCCGTCTTACTCCCGAAGAACCTTCTTGTGTCTGGTCTACTGGTGAGGAAGAAGAGATAGTAAAGTATATGTCCTTATTGGACAATGTGTTACAGTCGGAAGAAAATTCATTTAAACTTTATGAGCAGAAATTACTTCTACTTGCATTGACGTACAGGATTTGCTCTATTTATAATCGCAAACTCGTCAATGACGGGCGGGAAGTGGGAGGACGCAAAAACGAAGTCTTTATTCACTTGATCCAGTTAATCACTAGTGTCCCATTAAAATTGGGACAAATTAAAAATTAAATAAACTTGGCCCATTTGGTCCGAATCGTTCTTTGTCATTTTGAAATTTAGTTTTGTCAAAAAGGTCTTTCAGATGAGTTTTATCAGTCAATGAGATGCTCAATATTTGTAGCACTTCATATGTACTTCTATCCAGTTGCATATCGTGTTGAATGATTGCCACCAAACAGTAAGTGCATATTGCAGCATATATCTGTATTCGAACGGCATTCTCTGTAGTACCCCAAAATCTTTTGATTCTAAGATGCTGCTTGAGCCATTTGAAAAACAGCTCTACCTGCCAGCGGTTTTTATAAAGTTCAGCCACTTGAAGCGCAGATATATGCATGGCATTGGTTATGAATATGAACTCTCTTTCTTGTTCCTCATCCCAATATTTAACAAGTCTAATAGGCTCTGGATAGTATTGTTTAGGATAGAATCCAGTCAGAAGAACACTCGCATCTGAAAGCACATTCTTAGGCAGTCTGCGTTTCCATTTGATGAATTTGCATTGAAGGTTCTTTTTTGCTCTGACAACGAAGTAGGCTTCAATCAGATGAATCCTATTCAGCATCTTGAAGTTGTTGTATCCGCGGTCAAAGATGTAATAAGAACCTGGTTCATAAGGTATTTCAATCATAGCTTTAGAATCATGTACGGATGCTTCCGTGATATGAAAAAATGCAGGGATCTGTGTTTCTACATCATATAATGTATGCACTTTGATACCTCCTTTCTTCTTGCGGAATTTAGCCCACCAAAAGACTGAAAGACACAGGTCGATAGTTGTCGAATCAAAAGCATAAACGTTACCGCCAAGTTTGAAAATATGATTAACACGCTTTTGCCGTGCTTCGCTAACTAGGTAGTAAGCGTATTCTTCAAAGATATGATAGTCTCTATCTTGATTTGCTCTTGCCAACGATGACTTTGATACGTTTTTACCCATCCCTAAATGATAACATTTGGAATGATGAGCTTCAAGAGCAACTATCAAATCTCGCAAACTTTCACGATTAGAAAGTTGACCAAACATCAAAGCAAGTAGCTGATTCCAGCAGGTGAAGTGCTTCACATATTTGTCGCCATCATACTTGCGCACAATGTAGTTGAACTTATTCCTATCTAAGAATGACACTAGTTGAGAGAAAACGTATTTTTCTTTATGCATTTGCAAATCTCCTTTCAGAGATGCAAAAATGCAAATTGAAATCCGTTTAATCGAAAAAACGCTGTAACTAACTAAATTTCAAATATTTCAAAGAGCTATTTTAGATTTTAATGGGACAGCAATGATATTGTTACTATTATGATTAGAATTATAGCTAGTATAAGGTTATATAAGGATGGTCGTAGAACCCCCATTTTATAGTGGGTATCGACCTTTATTTGATTTTATTGAGGAGACGAAAACTTCTGGTCAAATAACTTTGCTTGATAGGGAGGCTTTTTATCCCGGAGATGAGGGGGTAGTTGAAATAGCTTTTCTTATTAGAAGAGCTTTAGGAGATAATTTTTCGAAGGCACTAAGTTTACCTTTGGAGAAGGACGAAAGCACGTAGGAGAAGGTGAAGTAAAAGAAATATTAGAGTTAGAGTAATGTCAAAGTATATAAGTTTGAATTGAATAACTCAATTTACATAAAATACTATTATTAATTTTTCTTGGTTTCAAAACACAATTAAAGGATTAACTATACCTTTGCACTATCTTTTATAAAACACGTATTGTTATGGAACAACATCCGATAAAAATTAATAAAGTGCAGATACGCAATCTGCAAATAGAAGATTATGTACAACTATCCCAATCGTTTACCCGCGTTTATTCTGACGGTAGCGATGTGTTTTGGACTCGTGAGCAGATTCAGAAGTTGATTAAAATCTTTCCGGAGGGTCAGATCGTCACAGTCGTTGACGATAAAATAGTTGGTTGTGCTCTTTCTATTATTGTTGATTATGATAAAGTAAAGAACGACCATACGTATGCACAGGTTACGGGTAAGGAAACATTCAATACACATAATCCCAAAGGAAATATCCTGTATGGCATTGAAGTATTCATCCACCCGGGCTATCGCGGTTTGCGTCTCGCACGTCGTATGTATGAATATCGTAAGGAGCTTTGCGAAACATTGAATCTGAAAGCGATCATGTTTGGCGGACGTATCCCGAATTATCATAAATATGCTGACAAAATGCGTCCGAAAGAATATATAGAACGGGTACGTCAACGCGAGATTTATGATCCGGTACTTACTTTCCAGTTGTCGAATGATTTTCACGTTCGTAAGGTAATGACTAATTATCTGCCAAATGATGAAGAATCAAAACATTATGCTTGTTTGCTGCAGTGGGATAATATCTATTATCAGCCACCTACACAGGAATATATCAGCCCTAAAACTACGGTTCGTGTAGGACTGGTGCAATGGCAGATGCGTAGTTATAAAACGTTGGATGACCTGTTCGAACAAGTAGAATTCTTTGTGGACGCAGTATCTGATTATAAAAGTGATTTTGTTCTTTTCCCGGAATATTTCAATGCTCCTTTGATGTCGAAGTATAACGATAAGGGGGAATCGCAAGCCATTCGCGGATTGGCGAAATATACGGATGAAATTCGGGAACGGTTTATGAATCTGGCTATTAGCTATAATATTAACATTATAACCGGGAGTATGCCATACGTAAAAGAGGATGGGCTACTTTATAATGTAGGTTTCCTTTGTCGGCGGGATGGAACCTACGAAATGTATGAAAAATTACACGTCACTCCCGATGAAATAAAAAGCTGGGGACTTAATGGTGGCAAACTTCTGAATACTTTTGACACGGACTGTGCAAAGATTGGAGTTTTGATCTGCTATGATGTCGAGTTCCCCGAACTTTCTCGCCTGATGGCAGATCAGGGATGCAGATATTATTTGTTCCTTTCCTGACAGATACCCAGAATGCCTATTCCCGTGTTCGTGTCTGTGCGCAGGCACGTGCCATCGAGAATGAATGTTTTGTGGTCATTGCCGGAAGTGTCGGAAATCTTCCCCGTGTGCACAATATGGATATTCAATATGCTCAATCGGGGGTATTTACCCCATGCGACTTTGCTTTTCCAACAGACGGAAAGAGGGCAGAGGCAACTCCTAACACCGAAATGATTTTGGTATCGGATGTTGACCTGGATTTGCTGAACGAGCTGCATACTTATGGTAGTGTACGCAACTTGAAAGACCGCAGGAATGACCTGTATGAGGTGAGATACAAGAAATAAAAAGAGTGACGCTATGCTGTCCGGATAGCGTCACTATATGCCTTGGATAGCGTCACTATCCGGGGCATATAGTGACGCCCTTTTTATAGAATACTTTTTTATTTGGAAGACGTGCCACTCTCCAATATACTAACGATAGAAAACAGCGTAAAGCAAATAGCTCCGAGACCTACCAAAACACGTGCCGGAATGAAATAATCAGCATGTATAGTAGCAAGCTCGAATACAAAAGCCGCCAGGAACAGACAAGCCAATGCCGTTAATACCGGAATCATAGGAATACGGTTGGCTAATTTGAACTCTTGCCTCCATATCTTAGCCAGCAGGATTACTTTGCTGGAAATACTGTAACATACCAACCCCAACCCGAGCATAATATATCCGGTGGTACCGTTTGCACTTCCGGAATCTGCCAAAATCACGAATAATCCCCATACAAAAGAGATAGATCCCATTAATAAAACCAGTTTCGGCCATTTATTCCGTTCTTTTTCTGAATAATCATTACGTATCTGGCGTGCTATGGTAGCTACCAGCGCAATCAAACTGGTACAAATACATGCCAGACCGACCATTACATGCCCCGCCACAAAATAAGCAGGATGAGAATGACTGTTGCCTAATAATACAAATGCCCATATCCATGCGATCAGCGAAACGATGATGGCAACAATGACCAATGCCCGTCTCTGATTAAGGGAAAAAGCTCCTTCCGGAACTTCATTACTTGTCGCTTTTGAATTCCTCGGAATTAAAGAGAATCGGGTAGAAGAGGTGGCGGCGGTAGCTACACAAGTGGTAATAAATCCTGATAGAAGCGGTATCCACATTGGTGTCTCTGATTTCACGCTGAATATCCTGTTCTTCATCAGTTAGGAAGTTATAAGTGTCACCAGTTCTGCCGATATAGTTCTGGCTCATCAGACGGTCAAGGCATCCACGGACAGCTTCACGCATGATAATTTTGTCTACACGAATATCATCTGCCATGAGAATCACAATATTGTCGAGATTAGAAGGAATATCATCAATATAGCGAACCAGATACAGAAGTTTCAGCACATCTACATCCTGCTGTTCGATCCCATCGCCGTTGTCGGCTGCCTTCTGGCAACGCTCAATCACCCGGCGGATCGAACCGTCCAGAAAAGTATGTACAGTATCATAGAAACGGAAGAATGGAACGATTGCATACTCGTCCCTCTCCTGAATTTCCTGCGCGGCTTCCTGGAAGCCGGACAACATGGAACGCTCACCACCGGACAGGTGCTTGCCGGAATTTCCATGTTTTCGGATTTCGGCAAATACTTTCTGCATGATAATGAACTGATATGGAATAAACGGGAAATTTTCCGCAAATTCTAATGGTCCTGTAAAACCTTTCTTTATATCAACGATATCTGTTCTAAAGCTGAACAAATTGCGAAGTACAGAATCGTTTTCTTCATATACTTTTTCCAACATTTTTTCGGACTCTAGTTTCTTTTTCAGAATACGCTTCTGGATAACTTCATCCACGGAGGAAGAAGACAAGCTCAATCTTGTTTTAAAACGATGCCATGGATTCGTGAGAACTCATTCTGCACGGACTTTGATGATTTCGTCAATGGTCTTCCTTGCCCGGATGGCAGCACTCACCCAAATCTTCAACCTTCACACTCACTTCCGATTTTTCAATCTAGAGACTGGAGGTTCAAAAGCATATCGGTATCTGTACCAACATACTGACCAACCTCGTCGATCATAAATAATAGACGGAAGTTCGCAGGTTTTGTATTCACATAAGCTTTCATATCTTCCACAAGCTGTGCAATCGAAATTTCAGTTGCCGTCTTATCATTGAACCATGCTTTAGCATCGTCCTCGCTCATATCCAGAACTTCCATCAATGTCGGAATGATGAACTTACCATTGAAAGCAAAGGCACGACGTATTTCCAGCCAGGACTTGCCTTTCTTTTCTTCAAAAACTCTACGGAACTCCTCGGTCTTTCCCTGCTGGTCAATATAACGCTCCATCATGGCAACTTTCAGGTTCTCACCGTAAAATCCCAGATGGTTGTAGAACATTTTGGCAAATACACGAAGAACAGCCGTCTTGTCCTTATTGCTGAATCCCTCAATATCAATATTGAACAAAATTGTCTCCGTCGGTCCTTTTGTGGCACGGTCGATCAGCATAAAGGTTGCCGGATCATCCTCAAACTTTTTACGGAAACGCTCTACACTGCGGATGCCTTTTACCTCTTTGTTCTCCAGAAGGTAGGAAAGCATTTTCAGGAAGTGAGATTTACCACTTCCAAAGAATCCGGAAATCCAAACGCCCATATCAGCGGTAGGCTGGTCAAAGGCATCTCCATAATAGTTGAAGAAAGTAATGAAGTGTTTCTTCAATTCTCTGGTGATGACATATTCATTTAATTCCTGATCAATCACATCATCGGCAGCCTGGTCGACTTTAATAACACCATTGATTTTGCGGTTAATGTCATCCACAAACATATCTCGAATCATCATGGCTTTATCCCCCTTAATCTATGACATTGAATGCCCGGTAATAATCATTTGGTGTCAAACGATTGAACAGTTTTACATGGCGACCGTCAAATTCACCCGGATACATAACCAAAATCGGAACATTCGAAAAATACGGCTGCAAGGCTTCCAATAAAGTATGGATTCTCATAAACGGGAACACCTCGCCCACACCTGTCAGCATCAGCACATCACCCGGTTCGTGTGGCTCATACTGGATTTTATCAATGAACTCTCCATTGCCGATTGCGGAGTTAAGCTGCTCCAGAAGATAAGCACTCCCGTCAGCTTCTTCCATGTCTGGAATTGCATCTGTGATGTCCATATCATCGCAGATAGAGAGAAATGTTTTATATAAATTACAAACGATCAAATGGCAATCTAAAGACTGATCAGTTTCCAGCTGATTCACAAAATGGCGGACAACCATTTCATTCTCCGGTTCATAACAGAAGATTCTGATATTCACCTCATTGCTAAGTCCTTTGCCTTCCAGAAACTCAGGTTCCTGAATCAATGCCCGAACTTTGTCCAGGCGTTCTTTATACGGCCTAGGCCGCTCTCTCTTTCGGCTGCGCCGAAATTCACCTTGTCACTCATTGGCTACCTCCTACACAAAATGCTCCACCGGAGCATTTCTTTGTACGCTTAGGCGTATGAAAAGCAATTAAACGCTGGCAGTATCGCCGTGTCGCCATTGCTTCTGATGGCATTCTCCAAACTGGATGCAGCCATACTGAATTCAAATGATCTGCCCCCCGGTTGTCGAGATATTCTGTTTCAACAAGCCACTCTGGCTATGATCTGTTTTTGAACTTTGTTATCGTTACTATCGCTCCAGGAAGCCCACGGTATCATTCTGCTCCTGCAAGCGCTAAAAACTGTATTCAAATCTATCTTACCAAAAAGACGTGTCCC
>ENA-OQHL01001031-OQHL01001031.1-human-gut-metagenome-genome-assembly--contig:-NODE-1031-length-15843-cov-6.437198_pt1 | contig 15843 bp, 16 predicted proteins | sample MGYA00242565_ERZ504723 | MGnify/ENA primary metagenome ERZ504723 (study PRJEB26092, sample SAMD00036211) | human gut metagenome | host: Homo sapiens | study: EMG produced TPA metagenomics assembly of... | reverse complement strand
TCCGTTAATTATAAGTTTACCAATACTATTCTCTGAATATACACTCTTATTCCTATATCCTAATATGGCGATCTTATGATGGTATCTTCGCCCAAACAACAGTGATTTGATTATTGATGGATAGCCATGAAAGCTAAATACAACTGGGCCATTGCCAAATATATTAAAAAAGGAATCTTCACATATAGCCGTCGGATACACATCTCTCAGTCCTAATGATGTTAATTCTAAAATAAACACTAAACGTATATTTATCCTTAACTCAAACTCTTCCATAAGTCGGACTGCTTTTACACATTCTCTAGCCGGATAATCGCCCGCAGCAACAATATTAATATCTGGGGTGGTATTCACTGATTTAAAAAAATCCCAATAAATAATTCGATTGTGAAATGCTTGCTTCGCTCTATTAATATCAATCCACTGTGGCATTTTCTGTTTTGAAGTAATAATCAGATTAATACTATTTTCTGCTTTCAAGCACTCATGCAATGTTACTAGAAGACTATTGGCATCCGGAGGCGTATAAACTTTAACGAAAGGATATTGACAAGCTAGCAGTGTGTCCACAATCGAGGGATTCTGGTGAGAATATGTATTTTCCCAGCACAAACTAGTTAATATATATGTCGCAGACGCTACTTTATAGCGCCAACTTATCTTATTTGCTTGATAAATCCACTTAGCATATTGCTCAATCATGGATGCAATAATAGGCATAAATGCTTCGTAACTAATCATTAAGCAATTACGTCCTGTCTGAATATATCCTTGCATCCAAGCTTGACAAATATTCTCATTAAGGATCTCCAGTACTCTATTATTATTATCGGCCACCTTCAAACTGCCTAACAAGTTAGACTCAAGTTCATCTGGTGATACTATACGAAAGCTATTTGGATTTCTACGCATTACTTCTAAAAGATACCTTTCTAATATTGTAATATTATGGTATGTATAAGAAGAATTCATATTTGAAATACCGTATTGCATTATATCAGGTAAGTTTAATAGAATCCGATGATGCCTAGCATGCCCCATGCATATTCTTTCTTCCATTTTAGGCAATAAAGCTGAAATCTCTTCAGAAATCTTTCCATCCTGATCGAATAAATCCCCTTTATCATATTGTTCTAGCCATTTTGAAATGTAATCTATTTTTTGAATCGGTAAAACACCTTTCAATGGATCTTTATGACATCTTAAAGTATTCTCTATCTTAATGTTTTGATATTCCGGTGCCGTCCAACCTTTTGGAGATTTGAGAATAATCATCGGCCATCGAGCATATTGACCTGCTGAAATCATACAATACAATTTTTTCTGCGAAATCCAATGCTTTAATCATAGACTCATGTCTACCATCCACAATAAATGGTTCATATCCCATACTACCAAAAAAATCACTAAGCTCATTATCCGTCTGTTTTGAGAATAATGACGGTCCTCCCATTTTATATCCATTAAGATGTAAAATAGGTAGGACAAGCCCTGAACGCTGATTCATAAATTCTTTGCAATCGCCATGCTGCTGCAACTGTTCCCGTCTCTGCTTCCCCATCTCCGATTATACAAACACATAATCGCTTAGGATTATCAATAGCTGCCCCAAAAGAAATTGCCAATGAATATCCCAATTCTCCTCCTGAATAAAGCGTTCCGGGATAAGCCGGGTTGGTTTCTGTGCGAAAAAAATGCGAATCATTTTTTTCATTACAATTTTTTTCTAATTCAATCTGGCAATTTGCTATTAAAGCATTACCTGCATGTCCCGGACCAACAATTAATTGTACATCACGATGATAAACCTTTATATATCTACAAAGATGTGCATATATGAAATTAATGCCTGGGCAAGTTCCCCAATGGCCTGATACAAATTCTTTAAGATCCCCATATTGGATCCGCTTTAATTTATGTAAACCTTCTTTCAAATACATATTTTCAACAGTTAAATAATTTGCAGCACGCCAATATCTGTCTATTAGTTCAGCCATATATTCCAAACAAGTCACCTCCAAAGTCAATTATCATTAGATTAACTATCGACAAACATAAATAATAATTTCTCCTCTCACCTATGGTTCGACAATCATAAAATAATTGAATTTTATTTTTGTAATTCAAATAGAAATCTCTTTGTGACTTTTTTATCCTCTTCCATTATTGCGTCTAAATTTTTAACAATTTTTTCTAGTATTTTTGTATCCTTATTTATCCAATATTTCACTCCCATATTACGAATTATTTCTACTTTTTTCATCAATTTCAAAAAATCTTCTGTAACGCTTTTCGATATATCAATATTCTTTTGCTCCCTCAAGTATTTTATTCTATCTACCATTAAAACTTTATGATCATATAAAACATGAAGTGGTTGAATATAGAATTTATTACTTCCCGTTGCGACTTCTTTATAATATCTCATAATTTCTTTGTATATATTAATCCCATAGCAAACATCTCTAAGCCCCTTGCTAAAGCTGCTAGCTTTATTTAAGTCGTATGTTCTATAATTACTTCCACTATCCGTACCATTTAAATAGTCTTTCAGAGTGTTATCAATAACTGTTGATTAAATTCATATTCATATTCATCATTTACTTTAAAAATTAATATTCCCCCATCTCCACCAATACCATCTTGCATATCATCTTCCTCAAGCATTACTGACTCATACGCCTTCCTAAATTTTTCATATGTTGTAGAAGAGAACATATATTTTTGAGAATTAGAAAAAGTAAAATCTGCAATTTGCAAAGTCTCACTGGCATCGTCATATCCAAAAACCATTAACTCATGAAGAAATCTGTTTTTACCACGCATCCCTCCTTCATCTACTTTACAGTAAATATAATAATTTAATTCTATACATTTTTTCACAAAACTAATTATATCAATATTAAGTTCAGAAATAAGTTCTCTGCTCAACAATGAAGACTGAAAAAACGGGTTGTTCGAAAACACATCTAAATGCGGAATATAATGAACTGACACCCATTTATCATATCTCTCACAAAACAATTGTGCAAAGTTGCTATATAACCAAGCTGTTGCATTACTATAATTACCTAAAATAGCAAAATTTCCTGCAGTCCATGTCCATGAAGTTATCTCAGGATATTTATATGGTAATATTTTTTTCATTTTATCACCCTCTAATAGTTACATGATTGAATCTTTAAAATAGTTTCTGTAATTTCTTTCAGCCTGCTATCATCGCATAATAACTCATAATGCGGTATCCAAACAACTTCTTTACTAATTTTAGCTGCGTTAGGAAAATTCTTATCAATTAAATTGTTATATTCATATATATTTTGGAATATAGTATCTTTTTTGAAAAATGTAGTATTGAAAACCAATGGATAAGGCACATGACATTCTATGCCTAAATCATTCATTTCTTTTATAAATTCACTTTTATCCATTCCACCAAAATATTTTTTATCGTAATAGAACATATACATATAATGTGTATTTCTTGTACATTTTTCGTCAAACTTCTGTGGAACGATTCCATCAATACCTTCCAAATATTGATTAAGTTTTTTTGCATTCTTTTCTCTTAGATTTGTAAAATTCGCCAATCTTTTTAGTTGGCACAACAAAATTGCCGCGTGAAACTCGCTCATTCTATAGTTGCTTCCTAAAATCAAATGCTCATATATGATATCTCCTGGTGGTCTACCTACACTATGAAGCAAATATGCTCTGTCATATAATTCCTTACTATTAGTGATTAACGCTCCTCCCTCTCCACAGGTCATAACTTTTCTATTTTGGAAACTAAATGTCGCAATATCGCTATAGAATCCGACCTTTTTCCCATTCCATTCTCCTCCTTGGGCGTGGGCAGCATCTTCTATAATCCTAATATTGTTCTCCATAGCAACTTTGCTTATTTTTTCCATATCACACAAATGACCTGCCATGTGTACTGGTATGACTGCTTTTGTTTTATTAGTAATTTTTTCATTAAATGACTCAGGCATTAAACAATACGTATCTGCATCAACATCACAAAATACTGGTATTGCTCCACGTCTTAAAACAGCTGTAGCTGTAGCTACAAATGTAAATGCTGGTACTATTACTTCATCACCCGGCATTACCCCTAATACTTCTAGCGCGATTTCAAGAGCATGTGTCCCGTTTGAAACTCCTAATGCATAATTTACATTATGATAATTTGCAAAACACCTTTCAAACTCTTTTACTTTATTCCCAGTTCCTCTCCACCATGTATGGCTCTCCAAAACCGCTTTTATCTCTTGCATTTCATTTTCATCTGAAAATGGCCATCCCCTGTTCATTTTCTTCATCCTCATTTCTCCTCCTATAACGGATATATAGTTAATTTATTTTAGTAAATAGCCCCTGAAAAGATGTTATTTAACAATCTTGTCATGCGGTAGTATTAATTCTCGGATCATCTATTCGCGCTATGTTTCCTACCTTTGAAGAAATGATGTCAGCTAAATCTATACACAAATATTCATTTTGCTTAAGTATCCATATATTATACTTTTTTCAGATAATCTAGCTACATTAACATAAAGTTACCTAAACCTATTATTTTTATCAATTTTCTTTTGCCACACTCAATCTTACTATATTTGTCCTATTTTGTAATATAATATGCGCGAAACAACATTTTTTCTCATTTATTGACTATTATTCCAATACCTTGGAATAATGCTGCAAGGAAATTAGCTACCACTATACTTTTTACATAGCAATCAAAATTTAACTTCCATAGAAACACTACTCCTATACTAGCTATCAGCTGTACAACCAACACTCTTTTTTTATTAGTATTTTTCTCATCTACATCTAATCTTCTATTTTCAGAATCTACAGGACTATTTTTTAGCAAGAATACTACTGAGCTCAAAAATACTATTCCCATCGCAATTCCAACTTCTAGTATTTTAATTAACTTCACACCACCAAAATCAATATGAGAGAAAAAACTGTGCATTGAAGTTCTGTTTTGGCGTAATATCATCCGCTAAATTTTCGTACAACCGCAAACGTAAAGACAAAACAAAATGTAATAGTCCACTCTTGTAAAAACCATCCCCAAAAAACAGCATATACAACAGGAACTATTAATATTTTCAAACTGTCAATTGCATTTTCATATAGTTCCCTTTCCGTTGTATCTATACTTCCATTAGTAATCAGCCAATTCACTATTTGTTTTTTCATCTCTACTTTTCTAAACTTTTTTTAATTCTGTCGGTGTTTTAGGTTGAAATATATGCACATGATGAACTGTTCGCTTCTACTTTAAATGCTATGTTTAATATGCTTTTTACTTTTTCTTAAACGTTTTTATTTGCGTTTTTAAGTTTCATTATTTTCACTCCTCACATATTAAATTTGTACATTATCTGAGACTATTTTTTGATACAATTAATGACTTTCTAACACTATAAAAAAATGTATTTGCAAAAATAACAGAAAATCTGTTGTCTTTCAATTTTATATATTAAATCAATTAAACTATGAACTAATTTTGCGCATAATTTACATCTATCTACATCCCTTTATTATATAGACGCACGAGACACTAAAATCTTCCTTTTTTTTCAATTTTTTTATTATTTTTTTGCTTTTTTACAAACGGAGTCCCGACCATGCAGGAAATGATCGTCTGTCCTACTGAAATCAGAAAACACATTCCCAGACTTCGCCAGATATTCCAGACTCTCCATGAGTATCTCATAATAACCCATGAGGGAAAGCCCTACACTTCTTCCCCTCCACACGGAACATGCCCGCATATAGATGACCGGGTACAGGAAGAATAGGAAATAATCCCAAGCAGAAGAATCCGTTTTTGTCTTCTCTTAGTCATACCCTTTCAACTTCCTTACCATCAGATACAGCATCAGAGGCTGATTTCCCACTGCCAGGAGAAGTGCCACTACAATACTAACCGCAGCGGAAGAGATCTTCTGGTAATTGAGACTCTGGAAATTGTTGTTCATAAAGTGCTGCAACAGATAAATCCTACCAGCCGGATATTTTCCACCAAGAAGAAACACCTTCCTGTAACATTTGAACGTATTCATCACGGAAAAATACGATCGTAAAAGATGAAATGTCGGTATCAGCATCGGCCATGTGATGTGCCGGAAAGACTGGATCTTTCCGGCACAAAATAATGTCGCATATTCACAGCATTCCTTTGAGATCATCTGAAAACTTGCAAAAGTAAATGAGGACATAATACCCGGTAAACCGCCAGCACTATAGGCTGCAGAGCACCCACAACATAGCCGGTGAATTCATCCAGTTCCTTCCTTCTCCTCCGAAAAAATTCACCACACTTATTCCAGATTTTTTCTTCTCCCAACAGAAACTGCATCCCAGCACGACCGAGGAGCGGGAGGATCATCGGACAAAGGAAGGAAAGCTGGGAAAACGGACTCCTTTTGCCACATTTTGGATCACTGCCACAAGAATCATCGCACCAAGCGATGGCATCGGCACGGTCACAATCATATGCCGAAGTGTGTTCTTTACTGCCAGAAGGAACATTTCATCAGTGAAAAGGTCACAGAAATTGTCGAGCCCCACAAACTCCTGTTGTCGATCCCAAAGGAAACCGAATACCGGACCGTGATCAGAAACGGTACAAAATAAAATACAAGGAAACTCTCTTTGTCATAACCTTCCCCCCCTAGTATAATAATAATGTAGTCAATAAGACTACTTGGTTAATAAGTTTCGATATATCAGATAACAGAAGAAGGAGTTCTTTCCTTCATCAGATGTTATCCCAAATAATTATCAAGTCTGACGGTTCCTGATAGACACCAGATAAAACATAAGGTATTATCTCTTAGGATAGGACAAAGAATGTTCACCCCCCTTGGGACGCCACTATCGTGGCCGATACCTGCAAAAAAGTCAATTCGGCCATTCGGCAGGGTTTTATGTTTTAGCTGGTTTGGAGCCAGAAGGCAATACCCGAATCATACGCTAGGTTGTGTACCTGCCAGATTGGAAATGGATTCCTATCAGAAAGGAGCTATTGCTCATGTCAAACAAAGTTATCTTTAATCTCGATGATTTATTCATCTCTGTTGGTATTGATGTCGGTGCTGACTTCTCCTGGATGTCTATAGCACTTCCAAACCAACAATTCGTAGGAAAACCTTACAAAATCCTACATAGCAGTATTGATTCCCTTACAACCGCTGTTTCTAAAATAAAAGAAGCAGAAGAGTTGTATTCTTTGGAAAGTCGCATTTTCCTCGAATCCACGGGAATTTATCATTACCCACTCTTCTGCTATCTTCGTGATAAGGGTTTTAACTGCTCTGTTATTAATCCTATCATCACTAAGAATAGCACAAACATCAACATACGAAAAGTACATAATGACCGTTTTGATTCTAAAAAAGTCGCTTTAGTTGGTTTGAAGCCTGATTTAAAGGTTTCTCTCATGCCTTCTGACCTTGCTCTGAACTGTCGCAATCTCTGTCGTAAATACTACTATTTAATGGATAACCGCAGTGCTTATGTGAACAAGCTTCAAGGAGAACTGCGTATGGCTTTTCCACAATATCTTGGCATTTTCTCCAAAGTTACAATTAATACATCTCTTACGTTATTGGAAACTTATACGTCTCCATCTGCTTTTATTGAAGCAGACAAACAAGAGATTATTGACAGTATCAAGTCAACTGCCCGCTTTGGACTTACATATGCTCAGAACAAGTATAATGCCATTATCCGCGCTGCTAATGAAGCGAATGAGTTCGGTTACATCATTGACAGCAACATCAAGCGGATTCGCCTGTATATCAGTTTCATTCGCAAATATGATGAAGAAATCAACAGCATTCTGGAAGCAATGCATGAGCTCGTAAATGCCAATGAAGATACTAATTTTGTCAAACAGATCCACTTAATCGAAACGTTTAAAGGGGCTGGTTTTTTATCTGCCGTATCCCTTATGGGAGAGATTGGTGATTTTTCTGCTTTTTCAAAGCCAAAACAGCTTTTTGCTTACTTTGGTCTGGATCCGGCAGTAAAACAATCCGGCAAATTTGAAGGCAGCAAAATTCAAATGTCGAAAAGAGGTTCTGCTGTCGCCCGACGAGTTATTCATACACTTACTTTACAAAGCATCGGTACATCCCACACAGGAGAGGCTAAAAATCCTGTACTCCGTGATTACTATCGCAAAAAATGTGAATCAAAGCCAAAGCTTGTTGCAATGGGTGCTGTTTCTCACAAGGTATGCAACATGATATTTGCAATACTAAGAGATAACAAACCTTTTGAAATCATTACTCCACAGGAGCATATCCAACAATACAATGCTGCTAAATACGACATAGCTGCATAAAATACTGTAAATCCAACAAAACAATATCTTTTGAAAAAATGATATTTACACCAAGGGATAAGTGCGCCCTTTTTTAAGAGAAAAATACTTTTCATTTAGCTATTGACATTTATTAGCTGGACTTTTTATATCTTTAATTAGGTAATTTTTTAACATGGAAAAATCCCCCCAGATCTTTCTGTGATGCACAATTTTCCAGTACTTTTCTGTCCCACTCTGCTGATATTCTTTGAAAAACCCGGATAGCATTTATTAGCCAACGTCTCCTTCTACACGATCCACGACATGCTATCTTTGCTTTGCTAATTTTCTTTTTCTTAAACATAAGATCCTCCAAGTAGATTTTTATATTTTCGTCTCCTATTTGAGGATATCATATCACTTATTCACTTTTGTTTCATTTTTATATCTGAATCAACACATTACTTTAATCACCTTTAAAATGAATGCATCATTAATGTATTAGTCTCTATTTTTTTTAGATCCTCTGCTGATAATACTTCACACAAACTTTTATGTAATTCAGTTGAAACTATGCGTTTTTCAAATGGGATTCTCCATTGTTGTCTTTCTAACTCATTTAGGCCAAATGATTGAAACAGATATTGAGCATAATCATTTGATAAGATTTTTAAAAATGGAATCAAATAATCATCATCAAATAAACAAAAAGCATACGCAATGCAATTATAAACATAAGCTCCGACATTGTATTTCTGCGTCACATCAAAAAGTTTTTTAGGTGTAATGTCTATATGATTCATTAAGTAATAATATATATCACTTAAATGTTTAACTTGAAATCCTCGAGTATATAATAAATAGATCGAATTCAAATCTTTATAATGGTGCAAACAAAGTACAATAAACTCATAAATAGGACACAACTTCTTTATAGGATTGCCCAGAATTTTTTCCTTTATTATTCCATCCTTAAACCTATCTATCCCCATATTTATGTCGCTTTCTCCCCACATAATATTAAAATTTATATCTATTTCAACAGCCTTATTAAATAAACCGAATTCCTGACGACAAAAAGGTGCTAGTTGATGTGTCAAGGTTGAATGAAAGATAATTTCCTGTCTCGATAACGCTTTTACAATACCTCCGTTTATATACCCTTGTATAAATCCCAAAGACTTCAAGCGAATTTTAAATTCACTAATATCTTTTGGTGAGACAAATAAATCCACATCACCACTTTTACGATATGCTATATTTCCATATGCACTTTGAGACAAAACAGCACCTTTAATCACAGCATAATCCATATCTTTAATAACCTCAAAAATCGTCTTGTATAAGTTTATAGCGTTCACGTATTACCAAACTATTCGCTCGAAGATCCCGCTTTGCATATAGAGCAAATTCATTCTGAAGTTTTAAAATCTAATAATGCATAAAAGGCATTCATTCTCATACAAATATTTAGCAGGAGATACTCCTGCATTAGTTAGAAACTCATATAATCGATTCATACAATCATCACCTTAACCTAATATAAAAAAAATTAATATGATTAACTACCGTAGTCCCAAATCAAAACTAAAGGTATTTTGAATTAAAGCCGTTTATTGTGCAAATGCATTTCGAATTGAAATATATCTTTTACATCTAGCACGTCACCTATTAATTTACGATTCTCCCCCATTCATATTGAAATCAGAAGACTATATAGCCAAATAATTTATTTTTGACTAAAAACAAAACTCATCATTACAAATTTTCAATAATACTTATTTGCTGAATAATCCATCCTTTAAAGAAAAACCGTCGAACAAACCCTCGAATTCTTCTCTTCATCATATCATCTTTTGTGCTTATAAAATGGAATAAATGATCTTTTAAATAATAAAAATAATTATAATAACAATAAAATGCCAATCTTTCTTTTTTTATAGAATATTTTATATCCGAATTAAATAATGCAGAATTAAATAATGCTATATCAGAAATATCCTTTACAAACATCCATGCATCTCGCTCTGGACCAGCTAGTTTTGGCGTATCCCAATCGATAATATATAGCTTTCCATTATTCTTTATAATATTACTTCCACTATCTCCATGAGTAATAAATAAATTTGTTAGATCTTTTCTGCAAAAATCTGCCCATTCAAAAAGGCGGTAAGCATAGTCTAAAATTAAATCTTTATGTTCATCCAGTTCTTCTAACCGTTTCATATTTTCAATTACATAATTTACACAATCCGTACTAAAATCCTCTTGTGCTATTTTAATATTTAATGGTGGAATAAGATAAATTTGGGCTAACATTTCAAAAAGTGACTCTTTCGATATGATTTTGAGAGTTCTCCATCAATAAAATCAAACACTGCTAATACTCCACCATCAAAAAAAATATAATTCTCTCCCGTTCTTATTTTTTATAACACATACTAACAAAACTAATTCCTTGCTTCTTTTAGATAAGAAAGAACATTTAAATTCTCTGCAAATATCTTTTGGTGATCCGACGAATAATCAATCTTCACAAAATATCTTAAGTGGTTAGCATATAAAATCCATGTTTCTCCATAAACTCCTCGGTTAGCTGGAGCTATTTTGTATATATGCAAACCATATTCTTGCTGAACTGCATTGCAAATTTTTATTTTATAAAATTCATCCATATGTCTAGATTCATACACGCTATATCACATCCGCTCACATGTAAAAGATTCGTCTACATAGCAATTTATTTTTCTCTTTTTAGCTTTATGTAATAAATAAATTGCAGCATTTTGCATTTGACTATTTGCCACCGTAATATTCCAATCATATACAATCCTAATATTATGTATATTAGCCTTAACGCAAAAATCAATAAAGCCATTTAAATCATCCATACTAGTATTTCCATGTGTCAAAATGTATTTTAATATAACATTCCCATTATTTTTTGCATAGCAACAAAGATTTTCACACACAGTCTCAAACAAATCTGCACCTTTAATTTTCCTGTAGGTTTCTTTTGTTCCGCTGTCTATACTTACAAGCATACTATTCTGAGGTTTACATATCAACTGATGCATGGATTCAAAATATTTTGTTGCATTAGTAAAAAAAGATACCTTGTTTCCTTCAAAAAATTGTATCAATTCTTGCGCTTTGGGATGGATGCCAAGCTCACCGCAAGCATAAATAAACTGTGTTTGTTTAGATATAAATTTGCTTTGTAATACCTTGGAAATGAGCTTATAAATATCGTAATTAGTTTTGTAATTATAGTCTTTAGAATTTTGAAAACAGTATGAACATTTCAAGTTACAAGGATAATCAGTCGAAAAATTTACCAACTTAAAAGTAGCGCTTTTTTCCCAATAATCTTTGCGTAAATATTTACACCCTTTACAAAATTATCGGTTTATTCGAATTAATATCTCTCACAATTTGCTCCTTATACTGACGAAATTCTGATAACAAATCATCCAAATTGTCAAGATTTATATCATCAATTGCAATTCCCGGAAGCAAAGAATTAGATCTTCTTATTTCATCTCCACAACATACACGAATACGATCTGTAAAAAACACAACATTATATTCCAAATGTTCACAGCTCAGATAATATTGGCTAGTATTCATTATCAATTCCCCCTTTGTTATTATATTTTAAGCCCCAAAGACTCACAGTTGTTAAGTGTTATCTGTATCTTTCTTAAAATCGGCTTCAAATCATATTGCCTCTTAAAGATCTTTAATCGCATAAAATTAATTAATCCTCTAAGTTCTTTTAATATTAGCTTGCTTTCTAAGTATAAATTTTCGTCATCTTTTTGCAGTAAAGCAGTTATCATAATAAAATATGGTATTATCTTAGACAATATCGTATAATAATATCCACAGAAATAATACTCTATTTTTTCATTTTTATTTTGTATTTCAATCATTTCCATCATTAATTCTTGCATAGAATACATTAAACTAAATAGCATATTCAAATTAAAAAAATCATGTAGATGAATAATTGTTTAATTTATAGCCTTTATAGTCAATTGTATATAATAGTTTATTTTTATAAAGACTTTTAACAATACAGCTATTTAGCTCTTCATACTTTAAAATGATTGGTCGCGGATTTTCGGAATCAATCAGTCTAACAGACTTTTCTTTCAAATCAATTTTATCCATAAGCAAAAAATGCTTATTATGTTTTTTTTGAAAAGTTTCATTATTACTAGGAAGATAATATTCGTCAATATTACATATACAAGCTATTCCACTATTATAATTATTTATCAAATCATTTATTAAGTACTCAACGTTTTCTATAGTTTTCACTTGAGTAGATATATTAAAATTCCAAAGCAAAAATTTAAAAAAAGAACTATCTATGCTCATATCTTTCCCACAGCTATTTTTTATTTTAATTGGTTGATAGCCCCAAGGATTTTGTTTATACTTCTCATATACCTCGTCTGGATTCAATTTTTCATATCTTAAAGCACCAGATGATAAATAACATAATAATTCTTTTTCAGCTATTGTTCCCCCGATAGATTGTAGAATACTATAGAAATAACTTCCCAAACAATTAATGAACAAAACTTTTGGGCATTCAAACATCGTATTTCTCCTTTCGTAAAAATTTTATTTGTTTCAGAATATCATGAGAAATTTCTATGGTTTCATCCATATTGTATTTGTTTCCATGATAATCACTACCTCCACTTTTTATCAACGAATATTTTTGTAACATTTTATCAAGTTGTTTACGCTCAACACTAGAATGCGCTGGATGTTCTACCTCAATCCCATCTAACCCCCATTGTTTTAAATTGCATATAATAGTTTCTAACATTTCATTTGAATACCCTAATAAAATAGGATGTGCTAAAAAAGCAAGCCCACCACATTTATGAATTAATGATATACACTCTTTCGGACTTGGAAGCGCCTTCTTCCAATCATTTAAAATATCCTGAAGGGCTATATCAATATCACTTCCTTTACTTATCATGTTTTCTGAAATAAGATACATCTTCAAATTGGAGATAGTAATAGCTCCAACGACTTCCCTCAGCTTATAAGGTGAGATGTTAATACCAAACTGCCGTATTCTATAAAACGCTTTTGCGATTAAACGACAACGTACTTTTTCTAGTCTATTTAATTCTTTCTTTAGATCAATATTTTCGATATCAACATAAAGTGCTAAAATATGCATCGTGGGTACAAATTGGACAGAAAACTCAACACCAGCTATTACTTCAATATTGTGATTGCTAGCTGTAGCAATTGCAGAATTTATCCCTGCAGTGGTGTCATGATCAGTAATTGCTATTGCAGATCTCCCTTTTATAATAGCTTGCTCTACTAATTCACTTGGGAGAAGCCTCCCATCTGATGCAGTGGTATGCAAGTGTAAATCCACGTAATTATTATATCTTGTATGTGTCATACCTAACTCTCCTAATTGAATAATAATGAGATAGTCAATAGTAACTTTAAATTCATAGATATAAAATATTGTTATATGTACAGTATCACAAACCGCAAACCGTTATTCAAATCTTTACACGATTTACAATAACCTGATTGTCAATATTACATTCGGTTATCCTATTTTTGCCTATATAACGTTTCTATATAGAAGTTTCACCCCACCGTATTTTAACATATTTGTCATTTACAGTATCTAGTAGCTAATAGCATTAAATGCTAATGATTGTCTTTACTATACAAGTTACTCTAAGCCTTTGAATGTAAGGCTGTATTACTGAATTCGTATTTATATAGATACTTATCATTACGGATCTATAATGAGTAATCACAAATCGATAGTGTCAATAGTTTTTCGCAAAATCAGAACCTAGCCGTTTGGCAGCCGATAGTCAGCCGGCTATGATATCAGACAGCAGATCCTCTTCTAATTTGAAAAGATGATCCATATTCATATAGCGTCTGGCTTCCCAACTGGTTCCTGCTACATGACGCAGTCTGGGATATACGAGCATCAAGGCACTCTGCCCGTCGGGAAAAGCGCCGATTGCTTTTGTACGGCGTTTAATCTCACGGTTGAGGCGCTTAATCGCATTATTGGTCCGAATCCGGGTCCAATGCTGCGTAGGAAAATCCATATAGGGTTAAGGTTTCTTCGATTCCATCCTCCACCTTCCTGGTAGCTTTGGCAAGCTTCCTGGCTCGGAGCTTCTCCGCTGCCTGGATTGCTTTTTCACGGGCAGCTTTCTTGCTTTCTTGCGCATGGATCGCCTTGAGCATAAGAGCTACCGTTTTCATCTTGTTCCGGGGTGTAACAGAAAATATATTTCTGTAAAAATGAACAGTACAGCGCTGATATCTGGCCTCCGGAAAGACTTCCGGAATGGTCTCCAGCATACCGAGATTTTTATCACCGATGGTCAGACGTACGCCAGTAAGCCCTCGTTCTTTCAGCCATACAAAGAAAGAACGCCAGCTCTCACGATCCTCTTTCATGCCTTCCGCAGCGCCAAGGATCTCCCGACAGCCATCTTGGCTGACGCCAATGGCAACGGGAACAGAAACGTTCTGGATCTCGCCCCCCCCAGCTGCGTTTCAGGTAAACACCATCTACGTAAACATACGGATAATTCCCGGAAAGCGGATGGGTACGCCAGATCTCGATATGCTCATAAGCCTTTTTATTCAGGTTGCTGATGGTTCCGGGGGATACTTTCGTTCCCCATAAAGCCTCGGTGATATCCTCCACACGCCGGACAGATACACCGGCCAGATACATCTCGATAAGAGCCTCTTCCACGGAAGATTCCCTGCGGCGATATCTTTCGATGATGGCTGTCTCGAAAGGGACCCCTTTCAGTTTAGGAGCCTTCCGTTCGACTTCCCCTGCGGTAGTATGGAGATTTCGCTTGTAATGGCCGGAGCGGTATCCCTGGCGGTCAGAGGAGCGCTCATATTTTCAGCGTTGACTAATTCATCGGCTTCCTTATCGAGCAGGGCATTTAAGGTTTCTTCCACACTGCTGCGGACAAGATCCTTTAAATCGTGCTTTATTAAATCTTCATTTAGCTGTATAATCTTATCAGACATGGTTCTATAGCCTCCTTTGATGGGTTTTGTTGTGGTGACTTAATTCTACCAAACGACTATAGACCATGTCTATTTTTATGAAATTGATTTTGCGAAATTAATTATACGTCATCCAGAAATCTGAGTATAATACAAGAGATTCAGACATATAGTTATTTACAACTGGCTTAGCCTTAAAAATCCCTACTAATTTGCTCAGTTACACTTTAATTCTGGAGAATTGAATGAATTATATCCTTTCTTTTTATCTGTATTATTAGATATATTCAGCTAAGAAATGTCTTTTATTTCCTAAAGCCAAATCCTTTGAACGCTTATAAATTTAATAATATTACACAGCATTATCAATCTCTTAGTATAGCAATCTTATACTTCAAAAAAATTTTAAATCACCACTAACTCTTTTCAGCTTTCTAACAATATTGCGCACTGTC
>ENA-OQHL01001029-OQHL01001029.1-human-gut-metagenome-genome-assembly--contig:-NODE-1029-length-15856-cov-3.380317_pt1 | contig 15856 bp, 15 predicted proteins | sample MGYA00242565_ERZ504723 | MGnify/ENA primary metagenome ERZ504723 (study PRJEB26092, sample SAMD00036211) | human gut metagenome | host: Homo sapiens | study: EMG produced TPA metagenomics assembly of... | reverse complement strand
CCGGAAGTTCCGGAAGGGCATAAAGCGGGCGAACATATTACTACAAACATTATCGCCAACTTCCTCGGTCTTGGCTGGGCGGCGACACCCGCGGGACTGAAAGCCATGGAGGAACTTGGAAAACTCAACCATGGAAGCCCGGTGGCGAGTAATGCGATGTGCAACTTTCTCATCCTGAATATTTCTTCATTACAGCTTATTCCGGTGAATGTCATCGCCTTTCGGAGCCAGTACGGAAGTGTAAATCCGACTGCGATCGTAGGGGCGGGGATTGTGGCAGACAGCTATCAGCACGGGAACGGCGATTATATTCTGTAAGATCAATGGATCGAAAAAAGACCCGGAGAGCGTAAAGTTCTCCGGGTCTTTATGTTAATTCAGCAATACAAAAAGCCAACATTTGGACATATTTATCCAACATCTTGAACTGGAATAAAAGAGAAGAATGATTATAATAGAGGTAAATGAAAAACGAAATAACGATCCGAAAATCAAAGGAGAAGGAGGAAAGCAGATGGCAATTTGTTTTCGTGAAACGGCAAAAGAGTTCCATCTTTACAATGAAAAAATCAGTTACATTTTGACCGTGTTGGAGAATGGGCAGCTCGGACATCTGTATTTTGGGAAAAGGTTAAAAGACAGAGAAAGCTTTGCGCATATGTTGAATTTCCGGGCAAGACCAATGTCGGTCTGTGCTTTTGAACATAATCTGGATTTTTCCATGGAGCATATCAAACAGGAATATCCAGTTTACGGAGCAGGAGATATGAGATATCCGGCTATTGAAGTGCAGCAGGAAAATGGCAGCAGGATATCTGAGTTTATCTATCAGGGACATCGCATTTACAAAGGGAAGCCGGAACTGGAGGGCCTTCCGGCAACCTATGTGGAACAGGATGACGAGGCGGATACACTGGAACTTTATTTAAAAGATCAGCTTACGGGAACCGAAATGATACTGTTTTATACGATTTTTGTCAATGTCCCGGCTATTGCGAGAAGTGCTAAAATTATGCAGACTGGAGAAGAGGAAATTGTTTTGAACCGGGTGATGAGTGTAAGCGTAGATTTTCCGGACAAAGAATTTGAAATGATAGAACTGACCGGGGCATGGTCAAGAGAGAGGGCTGTGAAAATAAGGAAGCTTGAGCACGGTACGCAGTCTGTCTATAGTATGAGGGGATGCAGTAGTCATCATTATAATCCGTTTTTAGCTTTAAACGTCGTGAGACCACAGAGGGAAATGGAGAAGTGTATGGGTTCAGCCTCGTTTACAGTGGGAATTTCCTGGCGCAGGCAGATGTGGATACTTATGATACAACAAGAATCACGATGGGAATCCACCCGGATACCTTTTCCTGGACGTTGAAAAAAGGGGAGAGTTTTCAGACGCCGGAGGCGGTGTTGGTGTATTCGGACCAGGGATTAAATGGAATGAGTCAGGCATATCATACTCTTTACAGAAGCCGCCTTGCGAAAGGATACTGGAGAGATAAGGAACGGCCGATTCTGATCAATAATTGGGAAGCAACATATTTTGATTTTGATGAAGAGAAAATTTTGAGTATTGTTAAAACAGCAAAGAGTCTTGGAGTGGAGCTGTTTGTGTTGGATGACGGTTGGTTTGGCGAAAGAAATGACGATACTCGTTCCCTTGGAGACTGGTATCCGAATCTGGAGAAACTTCCGGATGGAATCACCGGAATTGCGAAAAGAGTGGAAGCAGAAGGAATGAAGTTCGGTCTGTGGTTCGAGCCGGAGATGGTGAATAAGAACAGCCATCTTTACAGGGAACACCCGGACTGGATCCTGGGAGATAAAGGGAGGAGACTGTCCCATGGAAGAAATCAGTATGTGCTTGACTTCTCGCGGGATGAAGTGGTGAATGCCATATTTGGACAAATGTACAAGGTTTTAAGCGAAGCGCCGATTTCCTATGTTAAATGGGATATGAATCGGAGTATGTCTGAGGTCTACTCTACAGGCGTCGGATCGGGAGATCAGGGGAAAGTGTTCCATCGGTATATTTTAGGTGTATACCGGCTTTATGACATGCTGACAAAGGCATTTCCGAAGATCTTGTTTGAGTCTTGTGCAAGCGGGGGCGGACGGTTTGATCCGGGCCTTTTGTATTATGCGCCACAGTGTTGGACATCGGACGATACGGATGCGGTGGAGCGCTGTAAGATCCAGTATGGGACTTCACTGGTCTACCCGGTAAGCAGTATGGGATCTCATGTGTCTGCCGTGCCAAATCATCAGCTTCTTAGGAATTCATCGCTGGAGATGCGGGCTAATGTGGCGTATTTCGGGACTTTTGGGTATGAACTGGATCCGAACAGACTGACAGAGGAAGAGAAAGAAGAGGTGAAAGAGCAGATTGGATTTATGAAAAAATATCGGCGTCTGATCCAATTCGGTACTTTTTACCGACTTGTCAGTCCGTTTGAAGGGAATGAAATGGCATGGATGGTCGTGTCAGAGGATCAAAGGAATGCGATGGTAGGATATTACCGGATATTGCAGACAGTTAATGGACCGTACAGAAAGATCCGTCTACAGGGCCTGGATCCAGATAAAATATATCATGTCTCCAGAATTGAAGGAGATCTTTACGGTGACGAACTTTTGTGGTACGGACTGGATGTATCCGATGCTTCCTCCGGGGAGAACCGGGAGGAATATAATGGAAGAAACGGGGATTATCAATCCAAATTGTTTCTTTTGAGATCGATCGAATAGGGGTTCACTTTCTTAAACTGACGGTAGCCGGAGGGACTGATACCGTTGACCTTGCGAAAGGCTTTGGAAAAAGAGAATGTGCTGCAATACCCGCAGGAATATGCGATATGTTCAATGGGGAGGCTGGTATTCTGCAGCAGTTCACAGGCCTTTGTCATTCGATACTTGACGAGAAATTGCTGTGGAGACAAATGCACTGTTTTCAAAAAAAAGTTCTGTCAGGTAACTGCGGTTTAGGGAGAGAAAGTCTGCGATTTCTTGGACGGATATCGGATTCTGATAATTTTTGTAAATATAAGAGATGGCCTGACTTACATAGACGTCCGCAATCTTTTTCCGGCTCTTAGTCTTGTAATCGGAGCCCTCAACAAGAAGAGCCAGAAACTGAAGCAAAACTCCCTGGATGTAAATTTCATTCTGTAAGCTCATCTTATGGTGAGCAATCATATCCAGGACATATTTTTTTGCTTTTTCCGGATCAGGGCAGGTAAAGACCGGGTGATCCGGAGCTGTTCCGATGAGCTGGAAATATCGTTCGATATCGGAGCCGGCAATGGCGACCCAGACGTAGCTCCACGGCTCTGTCTCATCGGCCTGATAGAAGGTGAGTCTGTCGGGCCGAATCAAAAAGCCCTGCCCTGTTTCGATAGCATAACTTCTTTCACCGGAATAAAAAGTTCCCTTTCCTTTTGTGCATACGTGAAATATGTAAGAATCCCGGATGGCAGGTCCATAGGAATAGAGGGGTTGGCAGTCTTGTATTCCGCAGAAAAGCATATAGATTTCCTGAAATAGGTTTGTATTATATTCCGTGTAAGTTCGCAATTCATCCACAGCCTTCACCTCCTACGTTTTTCTTGAGTGTATCACGGGAAAATGTGATTGTAAACAAAAAAGGATTGCATAAAGACAGACAAGCCAGTAGAATAGAAAAATATGAGCGCACGAGAAATAAAAAAGGGAGAAACAGCCATGGAAAACAATATGACAACAGGAAACCCGGGAAAACTGATAGTTCGATTTACGTTACCGGTTTTTATTGGAAATGTGTTTCAACAATTTTATAGTATGGTAGATGCGGTGATTGTCGGGAAATTTGTCGGTACGAAGGCTCTGGCCGGTGTTGGAGCTACGGGGACAATCAACTTTCTTATCATTGGATTTTTGCTTGGACTGACGGCGGGTTTTACTGTTTTGACAGCTCAGAAATATGGTGCGGGTGATCTGGAGGCCATGAGAAAGACGGTAGCGTCCGCTGCTATTTTGTCACTGGTTGTATCGGTAGTGATGACAGCCGCGAGTGTTATATTTATGAAGAATCTCCTGCGTTTGATGAATACGCCGGAAGATATTTTTGACTATGCTTATGAATATATTGTCATCATCTGCGCCGGGATTTTTGCCCAGGTACTCTACAATTTGCTGTCCAGTGTGCTGCGTGCTCTTGGCAACAGCCGTACTCCGTTGTATTTTCTGATTTTAGCCGCCCTTTTGAATGTGGTTCTGGACCTGGTATTTATTGTCTGCTTCCACATGGGACCGGCAGGGGCGGCGTATGCGACTGTGATTGCACAAGGGATATCCGGAGCAGCATGTTTGCTTTACATCTGGAAAGCAGTTCCACAGCTTCATCTTCATAAGGGAGACTGGAAGGTGGAAGGCAGCCTGTTAAAAACCCAGATGCGGATTGGATTTCCCATGGCGCTGCAATATTCTATAACAGCGATTGGAACCATGATGGTACAGTCTGCTTTGAACCTGCTCGGATCCATTTCAGTGGCGGCCTTTACGGCGGCAAGTAAGATCGAACAGATTGTGACCCAGGCGTATGTGGCGCTTGGAACGGCGATGGCAACTTACTGTGCCCAGAATATGGGGGCGGGTGATGTTCAAAGAATCCGGCATGGATTTCGTTCAGCGACAATTCTTGGCTCAGTGTATTCGGTTGTGGCTGCGGTACTGATGGTCAGTGTGGGCCACTATCTGACCTATCTTTTCGTGGAGGCGGCTGATGTGCCGAAAGTGATTGGAGAGGTACGGATGTATCTGATTTGTGTATCGGTCTTCTTCATTCCACTTACAGTTGTCAACCTGTACCGGAACGGAATACAGGGGATGGGATATGGATTTCTGCCGATGACGGCCGGAATTGCCGAGCTGGTCGGAAGAGGAGTTGTGGCGGTGATTGCGTCCTGGCAGAGAAGTTATGTCGGTGTATGTCTCGCAAGTCCGATGGCCTGGGTGCTTGCGGGGGCCCTTCTGTTATGGATGTACTTTAGAATTATGAGGAATCTGGATCAAAATCCGTCGGCCTGATTCATAAAAAAAAGAGCCGGAGTGCGTATAATAAAGGGACGATATGCAAAGGAGAACGGAACATGGGTTTTGTATTATTCCTCTCTCAGTACATCGTCCCTTTTTTGATTTTTTCGATTCTGGTAACCGGCATACTGGAGCGGGTACAAGTCTATGAGACTTTTATCAAGGGGGCGAAGGACGGATTTTATACGGTGCTGAAAATCATGCCGACGCTGATCGGACTCATGGTGGCGGTGGGGGTGCTGCGGGCTTCCGGCTTGCTGGAGTTCTTGTCCGGGCTTCTCCGGACATGGTGGACGCAGAGAATCGATTTCCAGGAGAATTGGTGCCGCTTTCTGTCGTAAAGATGTTTCTTCGTCCGCAGCGACCGGGCTTCTGACAGATCTCTACGAAAGAGTTGGCACAGATTCTTATATCGGGCGCATCGCATCCATCTCAATGGCATGTACAGAGACAATTTTCTACACAATGTCTGTTTATTTTATGACAGCAAAAGTCAAGAAATCCAGATACACGCTGGCAGGGGCGTTGCTTGCTACAGTGGCCGGACTTGCAGCTAGTGTGTGGCTTGCCGGAAAAATGTAAATTATTTATTAAAAAATAGATTTAGGGATAGATTTTCCGGAAAATATCGATTATACTATTCACAAATAAAAATAGTAATTCTTACTATTTGTACAGGAAGAAAGGAGAATATAAAATGCAGAAATATGTTTGTGAACCATGCGGATATGTATATGACCCGGAGGTGGGTGATCCGGACAACGGAATCGCACCGGGAACAGCATTTGAAGATCTTCCGGAAGACTGGGTTTGCCCAATCTGTGGTATGGGAAAAGAAGTGTTTGTGGCAGAGTAATAGAGAATGGGAGATGCCGTACAGTGGATGTGCGGCATCTCTTTTTTGAAGTGTCGATGAGCCAAAGTCCTGGACTGACAAGAGACTTGGAGGCCGTTTACAATTCCCAAATTCGCAGTTTGATTCTTCCGGCGATTCCATTGGGATTATGAGGTCTGTTTCAGCTCATCCCTTAACAAATCAAATGGCGCAGGGCCGATATCCAGTACGAATTTGTGAAAACGTTTTTGGGAGAAATCTTCTCCCCATTTGGCAATAGCTGCCTTTTTCAATTCAAGAAATTCCAGATAACCGAAGTAATATTTTGCATAATTGCCGGGATCACCCAGGATGAGCTGGTAGATCTCTGAGATACTCTTCTCATCTCCGATTCCATACTGGGAGAAAAAGGAGAGGGTATCTTCTTTGGTCCAGCCTTTTTCATGGATACCAATATCCGCCAGAGCATAGAGACCCAGGATGATGGAGGCGTTTTTCTGCTGGATCGTGGCTACCTCTTTCGACACCGGAGCGAGATAGTAAGACAGCATCTCGGTATAAGTAGCCCAGCCTTCCACATAACCTCCGAAATCCAGGATGGTGCGTACAGGATCCGGGTCCTGTGCGAGAAAGTAGGTCGTCTGGTAGAGATGGCCGGGATAGCCTTCATGCGCCAGGGTGGTGAAAAGGTTTAAGCCCTCCATGGAATGTCTGGGATTAATGTAAATTGTGTTTTCCGTACTGTTATCGAGGGGCGGAATCAGATAAAAGGCAGGGCTTAAATATTCCTGAGTGGACTTAGGAACCTGTTTGACGGTAAAGGTGACGTCAGGAATGTCGGGAAAGGAGTCTGCCATTTTCTGCTTTAGTTCCAGAAGAATTGATTCCGGTGAGGATTCCTGGAGAACGACGTCTTCTGCCATCTGGGAGGCAGGCAATGCGTTTTTCATCTCTTTCATGTCTGAGATGATCTGGGAGGTCGCAAGCTGCTCTAGTTCGTCCACGGAGCGGTCTGTACCAATGGATTTTTTCAACAAGGCCTCGTAACATTGTTTACCATCCGGCAGGGTACAAAGTCCCTGGTCAGAGGTTCCGGTGCCTTTTAAGGAGCCAAGTCCATCGATCAGAAGCTGGTAGGCCGGGAAAACCTGGGTTGTGAGCAGATCTTTATTTTTTGCGGTGTAGAGCGCATGTTCGCTTTCCGAGAGCGTGCCCATTTCATCGAGGCGTTCCTCAAAGGAGGAGAGTAGATAATGATCGTCCCCCATGGAGATGAAATCTGCACATTCCTGAATGACAGCGTCCGCTCTCTCGTCCGACATAAAGAGTCCCTCGTCCGATTTGGTCCGTTCAAAGTCGAGAAGAGATTGATAATACTCCTGCATGGTGGACAGAAGAGAAAGGTATGTATCGACATCCTCCGCTGTTTTGAAGGAAAACTCGGATAAAAGCACGGGAAGCTGGGACTGGATTCCGGTGAGAGGGCTTAGTGGCTCTTCATATAAAAGATATCCGGCGCAGTCAAGGGCAGTCTGAAGATAGGATTCCAAAATCTTCCAGGTCAGCCGATTGTCGGCGGAAAGCTTTTCGGGGGCAAAGCGTTTTAATGCTGCCAGCGTATTTTCCAGGGAGACAGCAGGAAGTTCCGGGGTGGATACAAATGTCCCAAAAGTCACGGGAGCGTCTAAAATTCCGTAAGATTCCGGGTGTTCCAGTGTAAAGTGCAGACTGATGGAATCCCCGGATACCTCGCGACAGAACAGAGTTTTTGTAAAAGTTTCAAACTGTTCGTCTATATTGTTCGTGGTAAGCGACCGGGAAAAGAACGCGTCCGGATCCGGGGAAGGCGGAAGAAAGGAGTAGAGTATTAGGACCGTTGTCAGAAGTACTGCCACAATCAGAGTAATCCTCGCCTTTTTTGATCGAAAAAAAGCACAATCTGGGAATGATAATTTCATAATAGAACTCCAGATAGAATTTGTCACATTATATGAAGGAGTTTTACTAACTATTCAGCCATATGTCGGGGAACACCGAAAACCATCTGCAAGCAATGTTGCGCTGAATTTTTGACACTCCCGTCAACATGACTGAATAGTTACTAAACTTTTAAAATAAGCATTGCATTTTGTCACAAAAGTTGTATGATAAAAGGATAATTTCAATTTATACAAAAAGGGGGCTTTTTATGGACTCTGTAATAGACAAATTGACGGAAATTGAACAGACTGCATCGGCGATTGTAGCTCATGCAGAGGAGGAAAAAAGCGGAGATTGACAGAGAAGTACGACGAGCGTAGAAAGAAATTCGATCAGAAGCTGGAGGAAAGAGACAATGGTCAGGATTGAACGGATCCGGAGGGCTTGAGAGCGATAAGAAGCACCTGCTGACCGGACAGGAGGAGTCCAGCAGGGAACTGATCGCATCCCTTCAGGAGGAGTATACTAAAAATCATACAGTATATGCAGAAAATATTTTAAAGCGGATCACAGAGGTGTAGTCTATGGGAAATTTACTTGCCTACAGCGGGATTGTCACGAAGATCCGGGGAATGGAGGCAAAGCTCCTTACGGAAACACAGTTTGATGAGATCAAGGCCATGAAAAGTGTGCCGGAAGCCGTTACTTATCTGATCCAGAACACGGTGTACCGGGAGATTCTGGAGACGTTGGAACCGACTCTGGTACACCGGGGAAATATAGAGAAGCTTTTGATTGTATCCCTATACCAGGACTATACCCGGATCTATCTGTTTGCCACACTGGAACAGAGAAAGTTTTTGAAATTGTACCTGAAACGTTATGAGGTGGAGCTGATTAATTACTGTCTGAGGATTGTCATTAACCATTATCAGGAGCCGTTTGACCTGAACCACAAGCGGGCGTTTTTTGACCGGTATTCGCAGATTTCCATCGAGAAGCTCATTCATTCCAGGACGACGGACGAGCTGATCGAAAACCTGAAAGGGACGGAATATTACAATACCTTGAAGAAGCTGCGGGATTCGGGCAAGGCGACATTATTTGACTACGACCTGGCTCTGAATCTCTACTATTTTGTTTCCATGTGGAAACAACGAAAGAAAATATTAAAACCAAAAGAACTGGAACTTTTCACAAGGGATTATGGGGCGCAGATCAATATGTTGAATATTCAGTGGATTTACAGGGCGAAGAAGTATTTTAACTTGTCTCCGGCGGATATTTATGCGCTGCTCATCCCCATCCAGTACAAGATCAGCACCGTGCTTATCAAGGAGATGGTGGAGGCGTCGGATCTGGATGCGTTCCAGAAGGCCGTCGAAAAGACGTCGTACGCAAAACACTTTGACTTCAGCCAAAATCTTACGGTGGAGAAGCTGTATACGGATTATCTGTATTATTTGTACCGGTCTGACCGAAGGAAGGATCCGTATTCTATTGCTTCAATCAACACCTATCTGTTTCTAAAAGAGGAGGAGATCAAGAAGCTGACAACCGTAATCGAATGTGTACGTTATGGCATACCTCCTGAGGAAATCAGGGGGTATACAGGAGGGCAGAAACTATGATTGTAAAAATGCAATTTGTCAATATCTCAGGACCTCGCAGCGATATTGACCGTGTGATGGATCTGTACCTGTCGCGGTATGAGATCCAGTTGGAATCAGCTCTCTCAGAGCTGAAGACAGTGGATAATTTAAGGCCCTTTGTGGAGATGAATCCATACAAGGACGCCTTGGTAAAAGCAGTACAGTTTGTGGGGTTCCTGGAAAATCCGGAGGAGACGGAGCCGGATACGAGCTTGGGGCTTAACGATATCTTCGAACTGATCCGAACTATGAATGAAGAATACCTGAAGCTGCAGGCAAAGCAGGAAGAATGGAAAAAGAAGAAAGAGGAGATTGCCTCCAAGCAAAAAATCATTGAACCGTTTCGCCCGATGGGCGGGGATTTAAGCCAGGTGCTGCATTATAAATACATTTCGTACCGGTTTGGTAAGATGCCGCAGGAGCAGTATCAGAAACTGGAGAAATATCTTTTGGGAGAACTGGACGCCGTCTTTGTAAAGGGTGTGCAGGATGAACAGTTTGTCTATGGCGCATATTTTGCCGCGCCAGATCATCTTCAGAAAACGGACGCAGTGTTTCGTTCCCTGCATTTTGAGCGGGTAGAGATCCCTGCACAATATGAGGGATCCCCGGAGGAGGCAAGCCAGAAGCTTTTGAAAGAGATGTACGATATTCAAAAGAAGATAGAAGAGATCGATAAAGAGGCTGCGGAAATGTTTAAAAAGAAAGCGCCGCAGCTTATATGGGCAAAGCAGAGGCTGGAAGAACTGGCACACAACTTTGACGTACGCAAGATGGCGGCCAGGGTAGAGGACAAGAAGGAGGATTACTATATTCTTTGCGGATGGATGGCGGAGGACGATGTGAAAAAGTTCATGGCAGAGGCTGAACAGGACGATAAAGTCTTTGTTGTGGTGGAAGACGACCACGACAGTTATTTCGGAGAGCCGCCTACAAAGTTGGAAAATCCCAAGCTGTTTAAGCCGTTTGAGATGTTTGTCGGAATGTACGGTCTGCCGGCTCACAATGAAATGGACCCGACCTTGTTCGTAGGACTCACATACTCGTTCATTTTTGGTGTCATGTTCGGGGATGTGGGGCAGGGGCTTTTGCTGGTGATTGTAGGAGCGCTGGTTTACCATTTCAAGAAGTCTCCTTTGGCCGGAATTATTGCTACGGCGGGGGTGTTTTCCACGATTTTCGGTTTCATGTTCGGAAGTGTGTTTGGATTTGAAGACGTGATTCAGCCACTGTGGCTTCGGCCGATTGACCATATGACGACACTTCCGTTTGTCGGAAAACTCAATACAGTCTTTATCGTATCGATTGCCTTTGGAATGGGGCTGATTGTAATAGCCATGGTGCTTCACATTATCAACGCGTTCCGGGAACACGATACACAGTCCACATGGTTTGATCCTAACGGTGTCGCGGGACTTGTGTTCTATGGTTCGGTAGCGGCAGTGGTCATCCTGTTTATGAGTGGCCGCCCGACACCTGCAGGTATCGTCCTTGCAGTGATGTTTGGAGTACCGCTTCTGCTGATTTTGTTTAAGGAACCTTTGACTAACAGGCTCAAAAAGAAGAAAGAGAAGATGAAAGAAGGGAAAGTCATGTTCTTCGTGGAGGGTTTCTTCGAACTGTTTGAAATGCTGTTAAGCTATTTCTCCAATACGCTTTCTTTCGTGCGTATCGGTGCCTTTGCCGTCAGCCATGCGGCTATGATGGAAGTAGTACTGATGCTGGCCGGAGTGGAAAGCGGAAATACCAACTGGGTTGTTGTTGTGCTTGGAAACCTGTTTGTCTGTCTGATGGAAGGGCTTGTCGTGGGGATTCAGGTACTTCGTCTGGAATATTATGAGATGTTCAGCCGGTTTTATAAAGGAAGCGGAAGAAAATTTGAACCATATAACAAAAACAGGAGAATGGAAAAATAAAGGAGGAGCAAATTATGACTTTAACAGTAAGATTGATCTTAATCGTGGCACTGGTATTCAGTATTATTATCCCATTTGGATATTATCTGATCGGGGAAAAGAACAGAGGACGCTATAAATGTGCTCTCGCGGCAAATGTATTTTTCTTTTTTGGGGCCTGCCTTGTGGCGTCAATTATGATGTTCGCAGGACCGAATGTGCAGGCAGCGGATGCGGCGGCATCCGCTTCAACAGCAACAGGACTTGGCTATATCGCGGCCGCTCTGGTTACCGGTTTATCCTGTATCGGCGGTGGTATTGCCGTGGCAAGTGCGGCGAGCGCGGCGCTTGGAGCCATCAGTGAGGATTCCAGCGTCCTTGGTAAGTCGCTTATTTTTGTAGGACTTGCAGAAGGAGTGTGCCTGTATGGGCTGATTATCTCCTTTATGATCCTGGGACAGTTATAAGAGATGAAGATGTATCTGATCAGTGATAATGTCGACACATATACGGGAATGAGACTTGCAGGTGTGGACGGGGTGATTGTCCACGAACGGGAGGAGCTCTACGCCGCACTGCAGAATGTTTTGAAAGATGAAAGCGTTGGGATCGTGCTTCTGACAGAGAAGTTTGGGAAAGAGTTTCCGGATCTTATCGATGAATTTCGTTTAGAGCGTAAGATGCCTCTGCTTGTGGAGATTCCCGACAGACACGGAACCGGACGGAGCAAGGACTTTATCACATCGTATATTACCGATGCAATCGGACTGAAACTATAAAAGGAGGGAGTCCTTTTGACCTTAGAAGAAAAAATCGCAGAGATCCGTTCTTCCTCTATGGAAGCGGCAAGAGCGGAGGGAAATGATATCATAGAAAGCTACCGCAGAGCCCTTGAAAAAGTATTCGAAGATCATAAGCAGGAGGCTGTGCGTCAGATGGAGACTCGTGTGAAGGCAGAGACCGTCAATGCAAAGCAGCAGAAAAATCAGGCAATGGCAAAGGCACAGCTCGACCTGAAACGGCAGGAAGGACGGGTGCAGAAAGAACTGAAAGACAAGGTGTTCCGGGAAGTTATGGAAATGGTGGAAAGCTTTATGAAGACGGAGGAGTACCGGGACTTTCTGCTTTGCTGTATCCGGAAATCATTGGAGTTTGCGGGAGGAGAGGGGCTGACGATTTATATGAATCCGTCGGATGTAGAACTCAAAGAGGAATTGGAATTACGGTCCGGCGCTATGCTGACTATCAGTGAGGAGGACTTTATTGGAGGAATCCGGGCGGTCATCCGGACACGGAATATTCTGATTGATCACTCCTTTAAAACGGCTTTGAGAGCAGAGTATGATGAATTCGTGTTCCGGGGAGGTGATGGGGTTGCTTAAGACAGGAAAAATTTATGGAATCAACGGACCCGTCATTTATTTAAATGGTAATACCGGATTCGGGATGTCAGAGATGGTCTATGTAGGTAAGGATCAACTGGTGGGCGAGGTGATTGCCCTTGAGAAGGACCGGACAACGGTTCAGGTCTATGAGGAGACGTCTGGCCTGCGGCCAGGTGAGGTGGTGACAGCCACTGGAAATGCCGTGTCTGTGACGCTTGCGCCGGGAATCCTCAACAATATCTTTGATGGAATTGAGAGGCCGCTGGAGAAAATCTCCGAGACAGGAGGCGCATTTATTACAAAGGGCGTTTCGGTAGATTCTCTGGATCGTGAGAAACGTTGGAACACCCATTTTACCGTGAGGGAGGGGGATTATGTCAACGGTGGCGATATTTTTGCAGAAGTACCTGAGACAAGGGCTATTGTTCATAAATGTATGATTCCGCCGCACTTACATGGGAAAGTCGTTGCGGTAAAACCTGACGGGGCGTATACGATCGAGGAATCGCTGATTACGCTGGATACCGGGACCGGGGAGACAGTAGAAATTCAGATGGCACAAAGGTGGCCGATTAGGACTCCCCGCCCGGTAAACCAGAGATTTTCAGCTTCCGTTCCTCTTGTGACAGGACAGAGAATTATTGATACGATGTTCCCGATTGCAAAAGGTGGGACGGCTGCAATTCCCGGAGGATTTGGAACAGGAAAGACAATGACTCAGCATCAGATCGCCAAATGGTCTGATGCAGACATCATTATCTATATCGGCTGTGGTGAGCGGGGAAATGAGATGACGCAGGTATTGGAAGAGTTCGGAGAACTGACAGACCCCCGGACCGGCAATCCTTTGATGGACCGGACGACATTGATCGCTAATACATCCAATATGCCGGTGGCAGCCAGAGAGGCCAGCATCTATACCGGACTGACCCTGGCAGAATACTACCGGGATATGGGGTATGATGTGGCGATCATGGCGGATTCGACTTCCAGGTGGGCAGAAGCCCTTAGGGAGCTTTCCGGACGTCTTGAGGAGATGCCTGCAGAAGAGGGCTTTCCGGCCTACTTAGCTTCCCGTTTATCTGCTTTTTATGAGCGGGCAGGTATGATGCAGAACTTAAATGGTACAAAAGGCTCCGTCAGCATCATCGGGGCGGTTTCCCCTCAGGGCGGAGATTTTTCGGAGCCTGTCACCCAGAATACGAAGCGGTTTGTGCGCTGCTTCTGGGGTCTGGATAAGAGCCTTGCTTACTCAAAACATTTCCCTGCGATCCACTGGCTGTCCAGTTACAGCGAATATCTGCAGGATCTTTCCCACTGGTACCAGGACAATGTGTCTCCGAAGTTTGTGGATTACCGGAACCGGCTCATGGCGATTCTGAACCAGGAGAGCAGCCTGCTGGAGATTGTTAAGCTGATCGGAAGCGATGTTTTGCCGGACGATCAGAAGTTGATCCTGGAGATCGCCAGAGTGATCCGTCTTGGATTTTTACAACAGAACGCCTTCCACAAGGACGATACCTGCGTATCCATGGAGAAGCAGTTTTTCATGATGGAGACAATTTTATATCTGTATAAACAGGCACGTGCCCTTGTAACTATGGGGCACCCAATGTCTGTGCTGAAATCGGAAAATATTTTTGAACGTGTCATTGCCATCAAATACGATGTGCCAAACGACCAGTTGGAGTTGTTTGCACAGTACCACCGGGATATTGATACGTTCTACCAGAATGTATTAGAAAAGAACGCATAGTAAAGGAGGGAATCGAACATTATGCCAATCGAATATCTCGGACTGAGCAGCATCAATGGTCCCCTCATCGTTCTGGAAGGGGTGCAGGATGCGTTTTATGATGAAATTGTAGAGTTTATCGTAGGGGGAAACCAGAAGCGGATCGGGAGGATCATTGAGCTTTACGAGGATAAGGCTGTGATTCAGGTCTTTGAAGGATCCGAGGGCATGTCGCTTGTCAATACTCATACGAGACTTACCGGACATCCCATGGAAATCGGACTTTCCAGGGAGATGCTTGGGAGAACCTTTAATGGCATCGGACAGCCCATTGATGATCTGGGGCCGATCGTGCCGAGAAAAAAGCAAGACGTCAATGGTCTGCCGCTGAATCCGGTGAGAAGAGAGTATCCGAGAAACTATATCCGTACCGGGATCTCCGCCATCGACGGACTGACAACGCTGATCCGGGGACAGAAGCTCCCGATTTTCTCTGGAAACGGGCTTCCTCACGACCAGCTTGCGGCCCAGATCGTCAAACAGGCGTCCCTTGGGGAAGATTCGGGAGAAGAGTTTGCCATCGTGTTTGCGGCTATGGGTGTCAAGCATGACGTTGCTGACTTCTTCCGCAGGACGTTTGAAGAGAGCGGGGTGGCTGATCATGTAGCCATGTTTCTGAACCTGGCAAACGATCCGGTAGTGGAGCGTCTGATTACCCCCAAGGTAGCACTCACCGTAGCCGAGTACCTGGCTTTTGAGCAAAATATGCATATTCTTGTTATTTTGACAGACATGACGTCTTTTGCGGAGGCCATGCGTGAAGTGTCCTCTTCCAAAGGAGAGATTCCAAGCCGGAAAGGATTTCCGGGCTATCTTTACAGTGAGCTTGCCGCTATTTATGAGCGTGCAGGCATCGTAGAGGGGACAGGCGGATCGGTGACACAGATTCCGATTCTGACCATGCCAAATGATGATATCACCCATCCGATTCCGGATCTGACCGGATATATCACAGAGGGACAGATCGTGCTTGACCGGAACTTAAACGGACAGTCCATCTACCCACCGATCAGCGTTCTGCCGTCTCTTTCCCGTTTGATGAAGGATGGCATTGGAGAGGGCTATACAAGGGAAGATCATCAGGATCTGGCAAACCAGCTTTTCTCCGCCTATGCAAAGGTGGGAGACGCAAGAAATCTGGCGTCTGTCATCGGAGAGGATGAGCTTTCCCCGATTGATAAGGAGTACCTGGCTTTTGGAAAAGAGTTTGAAGAAAAGTATATCGGGCAGGGCGCGGAAGAAAACCGCACGATCGAAGAGACGCTGGATCTTGGATGGGAGCTTCTTGGAAGGCTGCCAAGAGAAGAACT
>ENA-OQHL01001027-OQHL01001027.1-human-gut-metagenome-genome-assembly--contig:-NODE-1027-length-15870-cov-6.058756_pt1 | contig 15870 bp, 10 predicted proteins | sample MGYA00242565_ERZ504723 | MGnify/ENA primary metagenome ERZ504723 (study PRJEB26092, sample SAMD00036211) | human gut metagenome | host: Homo sapiens | study: EMG produced TPA metagenomics assembly of... | reverse complement strand
CAGACGCTCCTGCGGATACAGCGGAGTGAGCTTGTTGAACTGCGGACGGTTCTGTGCGGCCTCCACGGTCATGCCGTTGATGGAGTCGATGGACTGCAGCGGCACGAACTTCTGACGCTGGTTGCGGCGGTCGCCCTCACGCGGGGTACGGATGGAACCGTGCACGGCATCACCCTTGCGCAGCCATACTTCTTGACCTGGCCCATGGAAACGTACACGTCGTTCGGACCCGGCAAATAGCCGGAGGTACGCACGAAAGCGTAGGAATCGAGCACGTCGACGATGCCCGCGACAGGCACGAGATCCTCTTTCGGCTCCTCGTGACGCTGTTCGCGTTCAACATTGCGATCCGTGCGCTCGTTGCGCTCGACGCGATCGTTACGCTCGTTGCGATCATTGTTACGGTCGCCGGTACGGCCACGACGCTCGTCACGCTCGTCATAATCGCGGTCACGGCCACGCAGGCGACGGCCACGACGATCCACGCGGTCACCCCTATCGCTGACGCGACCGCGACCACGACGCGCGAAATCACCGTCTTCAGCCTCGTCACGACGTTCGTCATCATCACTGCCCTGCGAAGGCAACGTGGCGAGAATGTCATCAAGATCGCGCACAACGTCCTCATCCTTCGGCCCTTCCACCGCACGACGGCGACGGCGCGGCTCAACGTCGGACGCATCATCCTTACGATGGCGACGACGATCATCCTGCTTCGGCGAAGCATCGTCCAATCCCAGTTCGGCCAGCAGATCGGTGGCAGCGTCCGCATCACGGCGGCGACGGCGCTTCGGAGCCTCATCGATGCTGTCCAGGGCGTTCACCGCGGCCATGACATCGGCCGCCTCCTCGCTCGTCGGAGCCTCAGCCTGCTTGCGACGGTCAGCACGCTCGGTGCGCTCGGCACGTTCCGTCTGTTCGGAGCGCTCCGCACGCTCAGCGCTATCAGCACGTCCGGCAAGGGTCTTCCTAACGGTTTTGGCCGTCTGCTTTTCGGACTGCTCAGCCTCGTTGGCTTTGCTTTCGGCAGCCTCGTTGGACTTGCCGGATTCCTCAGCCGTGTTCGCCGCGACCTCAGCGTCTGCGGTTTGGGCTTCAGCAGGAGCCACCGGAGCGGCCGGTGCAGCGGACTTCGGAGCTCGCACGGTCACACCGGCAGGCGCTTCACCGCCGGAACGAGCGGCCTGAAGCGTCGCGATAAGTTCCGGCTTACGCATGGTGGAGGTGCCACGAAGGCCCATCTGCTTGGCGAGCTCCTTGAGCTCAGGCAGTTTCATGTCTTCAAGATTCGGGCTGGTTGCCACTGGTTTTTGCCTTTCCCCTAGCTTTCGCAAGCACACGCCTGCAACAGCTGTAAAAAGAGATACGGAAATTTCCGCCACTGAAAGTCCGCCGCGAAATATCACGGTTTTCGAACTTCCCTAACCATACAACGTCATCCAGACCAACGCAACGTAGGCGTGCCAACGTATTCATGCCAATCAAGCATTCAAGTCAATGACAAATCGCAAATCACAATGCGAAAGACCCGCCATGCGATCACATGACGGGTCTTTCGCTTTACCACATGCTTTACAGCAACAGGTGCAGGTCTTGCCGGAACCTACTTTTCCTCGTGATAGCTCTTATCGGTATTGACGGACCATACGTTCTTCTTGGACGTCTTGCCGTTCTTGATATTGCCGACGGCCTCGATTGCGGTGGCCATGGAATGATCCATGTTGTTGTAACGATGCTGGCCGTTGCGGCCGACGCAATACAGATTGCCGAAGGAATCGAGGTATTCCACGAGCTCAGGCATGCGATCGTAGGTGTCGAAATATGCCGGATACGCCTTCTTCACGCGCTCACGATGGGAGTCGATCACGTCTTGCGGACCGTTGATGATCTGCATGCGCGTAAGCTCCTGGATGGCGAACTTCTTCGCTTCCTCGTCAGACATGTTCCAGAAGGAATCGCCTTCTTCGCAGAAGTATTCAAGACCGATCCACACGGTGTTGTCAACGTCCTTGACCAGGTACGGGCTCCAGTTGTTGAAGATCTGCAAACGGCCGACCTTGTAGCCCGGATCCTGCACGTAAATCCAGCAATCAGGCACGATCGGCGGGTTGCCGAGGGTGGGAATGTCGGTGGTGTTCGACAGGCGCAGGTGCTTGACGAGCAGACCAACGGTCACGAAGTCGCGGTACGGCAGGCCGTTGGCGATTTCGGTCATGTCCTTCGGCGCGGGCTGGCTGGAAGCGTCCACGGCGTTGATGAGATCCTTGACGGGCATGGAGGAGATGAAGTCGTCCGCGGCCATTTCGGTGCGGTTGCCTTCGGAATCCTCATATACCACGGATGCGATCTTGCCGTCGGCCTGGCGAATCTCCACCACGTTCGCGTCGGTGATGACCTTCACGCCCGCGGCCTCGCAGTTGGCCTCGACGGTTTCCCACAGCTGGCCCGGACCATACTTCGGATACCAGAATTCCTCAATCAGCGAGGTTTCAACCTCAGCATTGCTGCGCTTCTTCGGCAGGAGCTTCTGGAACGCGTTCTTCAGCACGCCCATAATGCTCAGGCCCTTGACGCGCTGCGCACCCCAATCGGCGGAAATCTGGGACGGATGGCGACCCCACAGCTTCTCGGTGTACCCCTCGAAGAACATGGAATACAGCTTGCGGCCGAAACGATTGATGTAGAAGTTCTCCAGATTGTCTTCCGGCAGCTTGTGCACCATGGACTTCAGATAGCTGAAGCCGGCAACAAGCGTAAGCTTCGGACCCATGGCCTTCAACGTGTTGGCGCTCAGGGAAATCGGGTAGTCAAAGAAGTGGCGGTTCCAGTAAATACGAGACACGCGATGACGCTTAAGCATCACCTTGTCTTCGACTTCCGGATCCGGTCCGCCCGGTTCCATATCGTGCTCGCGACCGAGCTTCTTGTCATCATAGCTTGGCGCGCCCTGCAGCGGCAGGACCCCCTTCCACCAATCCATGATGCGTTCGTCCTTCGAGAAGAAACGATGGCCGCCAATATCCATACGGTTGCCATCATGCTTGACGGTGCGGGAGATGCCGCCGAATTCGCGGGTCGCTTCCAACACAGTCACGTCGTAGTTCTCGGAGCCACCGTCCTTGACGAGCTCCCAAGCGGCAGTCAGGCCTGCAGGGCCACCGCCGATAATCACCACGGATTGCTTTTGCGTCACTTTGAGGTCTCCTTATGAAAACAAAAATCCCTGATAGTCTACCCGAGGGTAGGGAAACGAACACCGCAACTTGTGCGAATGCTTACAAAATCAAGCCAAGTCAGCCGGATATACGGCTATCGCATCATGCAAAACGCAATCATCAAACCGGCCGATGCACGACCCGACTGCGCGGCCAAAGCGCGCAACCACATTACGCAATCCAACTACGCGACCAGCAACCGCACAACTGGCAACCGCGTGACCGGCAACTGCGCAACTAGATGGAATCAGGAATGTCAATATCGGTTTTCTGCACTTCCTCAACATTGACATCCTTGAACGTGACGATACGCACGTTCTTGACGAAACGACTGGAACGATAGACGTCCCACACCCAAGCATCAGTCAGGCGCACGTCGAAATACACGTCCTGGCCTGCGGAACGCACATTGAAATCGACTTTATTCGCCAAATAAAAGCGACGTTCCGTTTCAACAACATACGTAAACAGCTTGATTACGTCGCGATACTCCTTATACAGAGCCAGTTCCGCGTCGGTTTCGTAATTATCGAGATCCTCGGCGCTCATCACTTACCTTCCGTATCGCGCTTGCGACCACGACCAAGCGTGCGCCACCAAGCTTCCTTCGACGTCTTACGCTCGCCCGCCGTGTACGGCCAGCTGTTTTCGGCATCGGCATCGCCAGTAACGGACTTGCGATCATCATGCTCGCTTTGTCGCGCAGGTTCCGCGCCTTCCGCGTCCTTCCGCACAGCCTCGGCCACGTCACCAGCACCATCGGAAGAAGCTTTCTGCACGGATTGCGCAGCTGCCGCGGCATCGTTGACATCCGTACCTTCCGCATCATGCTTCGAAGCATTCTTCTCATTCAGTCGGATGGCAATGGAATGCTCGCGCGCGCTCAACGCTTCCTTGACGCCCGGATTATCTTCGATCACATGCATGCCGAACGCGTCAAGCGAACGGATCGGGTCGAACTCGTCAACCAGCGTGTCCATAACGATCAGATCCTGGTAACGGTTCTGCGAAGCGTTCCACAAGGCGTCGCGCGAACGACCGGACGGCACGAATCCCAACGACTGGTACACGGACACGGAACGCGTGTTCTGCTCGGGCACGGCAACCCAAATGCGATGCATGCCAAGGCCTGCCGGTTCCGGCGCAAGTCCGTACGTCATCACGCGCGGCATGATGTCACGCGAATAGCCACGGCCGCGGTAATCCTTGCCAAGCACCACCTGAATGCGCGCGGAACGAGCCCAACCGTCAATATCGATCAGGAAAATCATGCCAATCACATTGTCGGAATTCGCGGCATCGATCTCGCCATCGCCATCATGGTCGGCTTCGGTGATGATGGACCATGCGATCGTGCGACGCGACTCCGGATCCCCCACACCGGATTCGGTCGGCGTTTCGCCTTGGGACCATGCCACGGAACGACGCACCCACGCATGCACCGCGCCACGCTCGGCAACCCGATCCTTGCCGGTGATTCCGGAAGCGCCGATGTACGCCCCAATGGCGTCCATACGTTCAAGATCTTCGATCACGGACGGACGCAGATGCACCATCTCGCCCTTGATAGACGGAATGACGATGAGATCCGGCAATTCACGCGACTGCTGGTCCAACTGCTCCTGTGTCGCAGCCTCAACTTGTTCTGGCATTATTCCTGTCCCCTACATCATTGCAGGCACGACCGTCGCCGCACCCATACCGAGGGTATTGTACCCGACTGTATGTCAGCTGTGAATCCGCGCGGCGGCAATCGCTGTACATATTCCTCTACCAGCATAACCTGATGTTGAAGGACATGTCGGCAATCGTAAGAAAATGCGCTTCGCGATTATGCATTCTCTTTCTTTGAAATCCCTTTTCCGGAATAACGAGAAGAAAACGCACGTCCCAAGCTTTTTGGAACGTGCGTTTTCCTGCGATTCAACAATCGGCTATAATCGTCAGCAATCGTTGTAAACGTTACTTGATCTTGCTCATCACGATCTTGGTGACGGCCTTTGCATCAGCCTGACCGCGAGTGGCGCGCATGACGGCACCAATGATGGCGCCCATCGGCTTCATATTGCCGCTCTTGAGCTTTTCAACGATGTCAGGATTGGCTGCGAGAGCCTCATCCACGGCCTTTTCGAGAGCGCCGTCATCAGACACGACCTGGAAGCCATGCTTCTTGACGACCTCATCCGGAGTGCCTTCGCCAGCAAGCACACCGGCGACGGTCTGCTTGGCCAGCTTGTCGTTGAGCTTGCCATCGGCGATCAGCTTCTCAACCTCAGCCACATCGGCCGGAGCGATCGGTAGCTCTTCGAGGCTCACGCCCTTGTTGTTGGCTTCACGGCTCAGCTCGCCCAGCCACCACTTCTTGGCACCTGCGGCGGTGGCACCAGCCTTGACGGTCTCCTCAAGCAGATCCAGAGCGTCGGCGTTGAGCACGTCACGCATCTCCAAATCGTTGAAGCCCCACTCGCCCTTCAGGCGGTTGCGGCGCTCGCGCGGCATTTCCGGCATCTGAGCCTTCATCTCTTCGATGTGCTCCTTGGTGATGTGCAGCATCACCAGATCCGGATCCGGGAAGTAGCGGTAATCGTCGGCATCGGACTTCACGCGGCCGCCTGCGGTGGTCTGCGAAGCCTCATCCCAGTGGCGGGTTTCCTGCAGAATCTCGCCGCCTTCGCTCAGAATGGCCGCCTGACGGCGAATCTCATACTGAATGGTCTTTTCAATACCGCGGAACGAGTTCACGTTCTTGGTTTCGGAACGGGTGCCGAACGGATCGGACGGGCTGTTGCGCAGCGACACGTTCACGTCGGCACGCATGTTGCCCTGCTCCATGCGAGCGTGGGAAATATTAAGCGCACGCACGATGTCGCGGATGGCGCGCATGTAGGCACCGGCGATTTCCGGAGCACGATCGCCTGCGCCAACGATCGGCTTGGTCACGATTTCGATCAGAGGAACGCCTGCACGGTTGTAGTCGACCAGGGAGTGGTCAGCGCCTTCGATACGGCCGTCAGCGCCACCGACGTGGGTGTTCTTGCCTGCGTCGTCTTCGATGTGGGCGCGTTCGATCGGCACACGGAACACGGTGCCGTCTTCAAGTTCCACATCAAGATAGCCGTTGCCGTTGGTCGGCTTGTCATACTGCGAGATCTGGTAATCGCGCGGCATGTCCGGGTAGAAGTAGTTCTTACGCGCGAACTGGCTCCACTCGGCAATTTCGCAATGCAGGGCAAGACCCAGCTTGATGGCGTAATCGACGGCGGTCTTGTTGACCACCGGCAGAGAACCCGGCAGACCAAGGCTCACAGGGGTGAGCTGGCTGTTCGGATCGCCACCGAACGAGACTTCGGCCGGGCAGAACAGCTTCGTGGTGGTGCTCAGCTCAACATGGGTTTCCAGACCGATGACCGGATCGAACTTCTTGACGGCATCGGCGTACTTCATCAACTTTTCAGCCATTTTGTTTTCTTTCCTCCGATGCTTCCTACTTGTTCAAGCCGTCGAGCCACGGGGTCTTCAGGGACTGCCAGATCGGACCGTTCCAGTCTTCCTCGAGAGCCGCCTCAAGTGCCGCGGCAGGCTTGTACATGGCCTCGTCACGCTGCTGCGGAGCGAGGAACTGGAAGCCAACCGGCAAGCCGTCGTCGCTCAGACCAGCAGGAATGCTCATGGCCGGAACGCCTGCAAGGTTGGCCGGAATGGTGGTGATATCGATGGCATACATGGCCATCGGATCCTCGGTCTTCTCACCGAACTTGAATGCGGTGACCGGGCTGGTCGGGCCAACAAGCACGTCGACCTTCTCGAAAACCTTCTTGAAATCGTCGATGATCAGGGTGCGCACCTTCTGTGCGGAACCGTACCATGCATCGTAATAACCGGCGGACAGGGCATACGTGCCAAGGATGATACGACGCTTGACCTCGTCGCCGAAACCGGCTTCACGAGTGTAGGCCATCATGTTGGCGGCGGTCTGCGGAACGCCTGCCGGCGGCATGACGCGCAGACCGTAACGCATGCCATCGTAACGAGCCAGGTTGGAGCTGACCTCGGACGGCATGATGATGTAGTACGCGCCAAGGGAGTACGGCAGGTGCGGCAGAGACACTTCAGTGACTTCAGCGCCCATCTCCTCAAGCTTCTTGACACCTTCGTTGAAGCGTGCCATAACGCCCGGCTGGAAGCCTTCGCCGCCGAGCTCCTTGATCAGACCGACCTTGAGGCCCTTCAGATCACGCTTCATGCCTTCGCGGGCGGCCGCCACCATCGGGCGAGGACCTTCCGGAATGGACGTGGAATCGCGCTTGTCGTGGCCTCCGATCACTTCCTGCAGCAGGGCCGCGTCGAGCACAGTACGGGAGCATGGGCCGATCTGGTCGAGCGAGGAAGCCATGGCGATTGCGCCGAAACGAGAGACACCGCCGTAGGTCGGCTTGACACCGACGGTACCGGTCAGCGAGCCCGGCTGACGGATGGAGCCACCGGTGTCGGTACCCAGGGCGAGCGGGGCTTCGAACGCTGCCACTGCAGCTGCGGAACCACCGCCGGAACCGCCCGGAACACGTTCGGTATCCCACGGATTGTGTGTGGTCTGGTAGGCGGAATGCTCGGTGGACGAACCCTGAGCGAACTCATCGAGGTTGGTCTTGCCCAGCAGCGGCATGCCTGCAGCCTGAGCTTCTCGATGACGGTAGCGTCGTACGGAGGCACCCAGCCTTCGAGGATCTTGGAGGCTGCGGTGGTTTCGATGCCCTTGGTGACGATCATGTCTTTGATGGCGATCGGCACGCCGGCAAGTTCCGGCAGCTGTGCCTTTTCCTCATCGGACTTGGCATCGAAGGCGTCGGCCTGTTCGAGAGCCTGATCGCCGGACACCTTCAGGAAAGCCTTGATGCTCGGCTCGGCGGCCTCGATGACTTCGAGATGCGCTTCAACCAGTTCACGGCTGGAAACTTCCTTGGCCTTGATCTTAGCCGCCATCTCGGCGGCGGAAAGCTTGACGAGTTCGCTCATGTCACTCCTCCCCCAGAATGCGCGGTGCAACAAACATGCCGGCCTCGGAAACCGGAGCGCCTGCGGTCGCCTCTTCCTGAGTCAGCGGGGTTTCCGGCACATCCGGGCGCAGGTAGGCTTCCAGCGGAATCGGGTTCGCGGTTGGTTCCACATCGTCGGTAGCGACTTCCTGGACCTTGTTGATGGATTCTGCGATGACGTTCAGATCGCCCTGCAGACGGGTGATCTCCTCGTCAGTGAGTGCAATTCGGGCCAAATCGCCCAGATGCACGATTTCTTCTTTGGTGAAAGTAGGCATGTCCCTAACATTAACGCGTCTGTGTGACGAGCGCCCGCCCATTTCGTCTCGCCCGGCAGCCCCACCACGCTCCCGCCCTACCACCCCACCAAAGTCCCAATTTCCCCGGCAGCCCCACACTGCATGCCGCCCGGCAGCCCCACACTGCATGCCGCCCGGCAGCCCCACACGCTAACCGCAACAGCCCGCCGCACCAACACCCCAGCTCTGTCAGAGTCCCAAATCCCCCACCCACTGGAACAAAAGGACGCCAAACGCTGTTTCACCGGGCAAATCCCTCCAGACACTGGAGGATTCTTCCCGCCAACAAGACATCCACAGTCCAAAACCTCCATCCACAGTCCCAAAACCTCCACTCACTGGAACAATCCGGGCCCAAACCAGCCTCTCATCGTCCCGATTCGTCCACCCGCTGGAAGAATCTTCCCGCTGAACGCTCTGCTGGAGTCCGGATTCCTCCAGAAGATGGAAGGATCCTCCCGCGGAAGGCCCCACTAGAGGCCAAAATCCTCCAGTCATTGGAACAAAACGGACACTAAAAGCAATACAACCGTCTAAAAACCTCCAGCCACTGGATGAATTCTCCCACTAGCGCTTCGTCAGAGCCCCTATTCCTCCACCCAATGGAAGAATTCTCCCGCAAGCCAGCCATCCACAGTCCCAATACCTCCACCCAATGGAGGAATCTGGACTCTGAACGGCATCCCAATACTTAAAAATATCCAACCAATAGAAGAAAACAACAAAAATTCACACAAAACAAGCGGATACAAGCACTTATCTGCAAAACAACCACCCAGTTATCCACAAAACCCGTAAGTTATCCACAGACACGCCCGAAACAGCATCCTCTATCCACATTTGCCGATCGCACTTCCATAGCAGAGCCACAACAAGGTAGCGTCAAATCATGAAAGCATATCCTCAAATCGATGCGCTGCTCGATCAAACAGAAAATGCGCAACGATGCGCACACAGCAGTGACCCTCTCATCCAGAAGGGACTATATCGCAGATACCGCGCGGGAGATTTGGCGCGCCCATACCCAGGGCTATTCGCCCGTGCCGAATATTGGAATCAGCTGAACGAGCCCGAACAATCGTTGCACGCGGCCCGAACCCTCAGCAGGCTCCACCCCAACTGGGTTTTCGCAGGAATAACAGCCGCCGCAGCCCACGGATTCGACCACCCGCGATTCCTGCACCGGCAAGGACTGACCATAACATTGCCCAATCACGGATCATACCGGCCGCACGACAAACTCAATATCATCTACAGCCCATATCCCAGAGAAAATGCGGTACTCGCAAACGGAATCCATGTCACTAATCCCCCTCGTACCTTATTGGACTGTGGACGGACGTTAGAGTTCATCTATTCCCTGCCGATTTTCGATGATGCAGCAGCAGACGGAATCGAAGAAAAGCAGATCTTGCAGGAATGCGCACGCACGACACTCGATTGCTCGCGCATCTTCAAATTGTTGAGATATACCGACGCAGGAAGTGAAAATGGCGGTGAATCTTTTGCTCGGGCAGTCATGATTGAAAACGGTTTTGCGGTTCCTCAATTGCAAGTCTCCTTCGCCGACTCGCTTACGGGAAAACAATTTAGGGTCGATTTTTTATGGCGCACAACCGATGGACGTATTATTGTCGGAGAACTTGACGGCACAGCAAAATACGTTGATCCGAAAATGACTGATCGTAGGAGCATCCAGGAGACCGTTCAGGCCGAGCGAGAACGCGAGCAAGCGCTTTTTCGCGCAGGAGTTACGGAAATTGTCAGATTAACTTTTGACGATGCAGTCCAGCAAAAACCGCTGATTGCGAAACTGCGGCGTGCTGGGGTTCCTTGCGTTTCATAGGGTAATCATCTGCGGGAAGATTCCTCCAGTAAGTGGAGGAATCGGAACGTTGAGAAGCTCGCCACCGGGAAGATTCCTCCAGAGGGTGGAGAAATCTAGACTCTAGCAGGGCACTCAGCGGAAAGATTGCTCCAGTGGGTGGAGGTTTTGGGTCTCTGGTGAGGCTTTCAGAGGGAAGATTCCTCCAGCGACTGGAAGAATCAGGACTCTGACAGGCTTGTTAGCGGGAAGATTGCTCCAGTAAGTGGAGGAATCTTCCCGCAGAACACCGTACTAAAGTCCCAACCTCTCCAGTCACTGAAGGACTCACCCCGCCAGACGCCCCACAGGAGACCCAAACCTCCACCCACTGGAACAATCATCCCGCTGACAGAACTCCAATCGTCCCGATTCTTCCAGTCACTGGAGGATTTTGGACGATAGGAGATGGAGGTTAGAGCTGGGGAGCGGCGTGCTGGGAGATCCATGCGTGCATGGAAACGGCGGCCGCGGCTCCGGCATTGATGGAACGCACCGAACCGAACTGGGAGATGTAAACCACATCGTCGGCCAACTCAAGCGCTTTTTCGGACAATCCCGGGCCTTCCGCGCCAAACAGCATGAGGCAACGCTTCGGAAAACGGTACGTTTCCATCGGCACCGCACCCGGAATAATATCAAGCGCAATAACCCGCGCCGCCTTCAACTCGGCAATACGCTGATCAATCGCAGCCAATTGCGCCATGCAGGTAGGCTCGAATCCATTCCCAACGCCGCTTGCATCCGAAGCATCCGTCGAAATGCCAGATGGAGCGCATCCAGCAACACGGCCTTCAGCCAACAAAGCATCGCTTACGCCGGCATCGTTTCCAGCTTCCACATTTTTTCCCGCGCTTTCATGCATACGAAATGCGATGGCGGCCGCCTGCGATTGCGCCGCCGCGATTTCTCCGGCAATGCGCAGCTTCCAGCATTCGACAAGTTCGGTTATGGAAGGGTGGTTTTCGACGTGCTGGTACAGCTCCGTCATCAGCGACCCCTTGCGATTCCACTTGTGCGGTCCGACGATATGCACACGTTTCGCTTGGAACGCGTTCGCCGTGCGCACCATGGATCCGATGTTGAAATCGTGCGTCCAGTTTTCCACGGCGACTTCGAAATCATGGCGACCGCGAGCGTCAAGATCGGCTTTGATGGCCGCGACCGCCCAGTAGCGATACTGGTCAAGCACGTTGCGACGATCGCCCTCGTCAAGCAAAGACGAGTCGAATCGGCGATCATAATTTACAGATTGCGGATCATCCGGACGAGGCTCACCCGGATGTGTTTCGGCCCACGGCCCTACACCCACCTCGCGAAAGACCGGCTCGCCAGACGCTTTCGCTGCAATATCAATGGGATGAGGCTGATGCACGCGATTCCTCCTTACGAACCTCGTATCGCCAATGGCTGGTCAACAGGATACCTAGTGAAGCTCCGATTCCTTGAACACTTCAACGAACGGCAGCTCGGATTCAGACCCATCCACCGGATTGATGACCTTGATCGTCGGCTCGGTCATGTCAACGCCGCCGATCAGCGAAGCGATGGCAAGCACCTCGGCGCCCTCGTTCTTCACCACGGAGAAATCAAGGCTCAACTCATTGCCATTGCGCAAGGTAACCAAAGAGGACGTCTGTACATACGACTTTTCAGACAGCCAGGAATCCAGCAACACCACGCGCTTACCCGCGATCGACGGTCCCTTAATGGACGGATACACGAAATCCATCACAAAACCGTTGAGATTCTCACCGCGCGAAGCGGCCGCCTGAATCATGGCGGACACCAGCGGAACCGCGGCCGCGGTCAACGCGCCCACGGCGTCGAAATCATCCACGGAATAGCCGGATTCTTCCAACGCGTCCAGCAGAATATGCCCGACAATCGAAGCGCCACGATGATCGAACAATACAGAGGAAAGCTCCGAGAACGGCTTGTCGGCCATCTCTGCCTGCAACAGCGACTTCAGCTGGTCACGCGGCTCAAGCATGGCGAAATCGATGTCGCTATGCTCAGGAGCATCGGCAGGCACAGCAACCGGATTGGTCTTACGGAAAGTCTTCTCTTCGATCATACTCCCAGCCTACCGTTTCTACTCGTCAAACCTTACTTATGCCGACACGTATTTAGTCAGATATCACTGTTCACTGGTTTCAGGAGCGGTGAGTTCGCGGACATCGGCCTTTTCTGGCGCGATCATGTTTACGGGTTCGATGATTCTGCTCTGGTCGACGCGCTGCAGCTTGCGTGCGGTGACGAGCACACGCGATTCCAGCGACGAGGCGAACGCATTGTAGGCACCGACCGTTTTGGTGATGGCGGACCCCAGCTTGGTGGCGCGATCGCCCAACACCGCGAACCGTTCATACAATTCGCGGGACAGGTCGAACAGCATTTTCGCGTCATCGGTCAGGCTTTGCTGCTGCCACGCGTACGCCACGGATTTCAGCACCGCCCATAGGGTGATCGGCGAGGTCAAAGCCACCTTGCGTGCAAACGCGTCATCCATCAGCGTCGGGTCAGTTTCCAAAGCCGCCTGCAGCAGGGATTCGTTGGGGATGAAGGCGATCACAAAATCGGGGGCATCGGCGAACGCGTTCCAATAGGCCTTGTCGCCCAAGGTCTTCACATGTTCACGCACTGCCTTGGCATGCGCATGCAGCAGCTCCGACTTGTGCGCCAACTCCTCAGGCGTGGCGGTATCGGGAATCTCGCACGCCTTCTGGTAGTCGGCATACGGCGCTTTCGCATCGATCGGAATGGTTTTGCCACCCGGCATGTGGATGACCATATCCGGACGCTGCGTATGCCCATCCACGTCGGTGACGACCACCTGGGTGTCGAAATCCACATGCTCCAGAAGCCCCGCGGATTCCACAATGTTCCTCAGCTGTGCCTCGCCCCACGCGCCACGCACCTTGTTGTTGCGCAACGCCGACGACAAAGCGTTGGTTTCGCGGTCAAGACGGGCCTGCTGCTCGCCAAGCCCCTTGAGCTGCTCGCCAAGCGCACCCATCTCCCGTTTGCGCCCTTCTTCGATTTGCGAGACCTTCTGCTGCAAGGCGTCAAGATTCTTCTGCACGGGCGCGAGCGCAGACAATACCTTGCTTTGTTCCTGCAGTTTCCGCTCGTTTTCGGCCTGCTTGCGTTCCGCTTCGGCCGCGGCACGCTCACGCTCTCGCTCCACTCGTTCCTGTTCGGCCCGTTGGGCCTGCGCGAGTTGCGATTTGAGATAGGTCAGCTGCTGGGCCAACCCTTCCGCCTGCGTGCGGTATTGGGTCACCGCCGTGGACAATTCGCTGATTTCCTGCCGATCAGCTTCGATCTGCGCTTTCGCCTCGTTAAGATCAGCGGTTTTCGCATCACGGGCCATTTCCTGCCCTTTGGAACGGCCCGCAAAAAAGCCGGCCGCGGCTCCAAGCGCAGCCACAACCACCAGAAGAATCACCACAAACACAGGATTGTCGAACATATGTTCTATATAACAGCATGACCAAGACATCTTGGAAGATCAAAGTTCGCAAGACATCCATGCCCAGCTGCATTATGCTTGGAGCCGAAAGCATGCTCACGAACATGCGGCAACGCGAGCACGCTGAATATTCGAGAGGCATTCAAGAGGCAATCCGGGGGTTCGGAAACACATGGGATTCGATTTGTTTATGACGGTGGCGGCGATTGTTGCGGCGGCCGTGGCCACTTGGGCCATCCTCAGGCTATTCCTAAGCGAAAACGATGACATAGCCCCCTCCCACCAACGCATCACCGATGACAAGCCCACCAAGAATCACACCGAAAATCACACCGAAAATCCAGACGAGGCAGCCGGCGCAACACACCGAAGCGACATCGCCAAGCGTCTCGCCATCGTAACCATACTGACCGCTCCCACATTCACCGTAACCATGCTGACATTCGGCGGCATCACACTTCCCCACTGGCTGACCAATCCATGGCTGCACGCCATCATCGCCACGCCGGTCATGTTCTACTGCGCCGCGCCGATGCACAATCGTGGCACCGCCGCCCTGAAAAGCCACACGCCCAACGCGGATTCGCTGCTGTCGCTCGCCATGACCATTGTGTACGTCTACAGTCTGCTGGCGTGCGTGGTGTCGTGGATTTTCCCCGCGGGGTCACGCAATCAGTATTTCGCTTTCGCAAGCATGGTCGCCGTGCTATCGCTTGCGATTTCGCTGATCGCGCAACGCCCCATGGCAAAGAAAGCATCGGAAGGCGATATTCCGACCGCACAATCGCAAGAAAAGCAAGAAATACAATCTCAAGAAACGCAAGAAACACAGCAAAGCATGGATACGCTTATCCAGGCCAGCATCACATATGAGATTCGCACGCGGGTAACGCAGATCACCGCGACCGTGACGATGGTCATCGCGGTGTGGACGTTCGCTTTGTGGCTGATTTTCGGGCTTCAGCCGAAGCTTGCGATTGCCGTGTTGATCGGTGCGACGGTTTTGACGGTCGCAGGCTTGGTTTTGCAGGCATATGACCGCCAACCGTCACGGTAAAACGGTTTTCGCAAAAGAAAATCGCGCAATCGCACGAAAAATGGGCGGACCCGCATGTGCGCAGTCCGCCCACCGTCAACGGTTAGACCGTTTTCGCGACTCGGCCAATCAACAGTCAGTCAGGCCAAACCGATCAGCCGAATGACTCCGACCGTCACTTAGCTTCTGCCGAAAAATCGTCGTCGATCTGCCCCGGCGCCCACGAGGAAAGCTCCAAATGGTCGCCGCCGGTCTGATCCACAAGCACGGTGTCGCCATCGTGCACTTCGCCGGCCAGCAGCATGCGCGCCAACTGGTCGCCGACTTCGGTTTGCACCAAACGACGCAGCGGGCGAGCGCCATACGCCGGGTCGTAACCGGTGTTGGCGAGCCAATCGCGCGCCGAATCGGTAACATCCAGCTTGATGCGGCGATCCGCCAAGCGGGCCGAAACCTGCGCCACCTGAATGTCCACGATGCCGCCGAGCTCTTCGCGCGTAAGCGGGTGGAACATAACCAGTTCATCCAAGCGGTTGATGAATTCCGGCTTGAACTGCATATGCACGGCGTCCATCACGGCCTTCTTCTTGGCATCCGCGTCCATGTCCTGGTTCACCAGGAACTGCGAGCCGAGGTTCGAGGTCATGATCAGGATCGTGTTCTTGAAGTCCACGGTCCTGCCCTGGCCGTCGGTCAGGCGACCGTCGTCAAGCACCTGCAGCAGCACGTCGAAGACTTCCGGATTGGCCTTCTCCACCTCGTCGAACAGCACCACCGAATACGGACGGCGACGCACGGCTTCGGTAAGCTGGCCACCCTCTTCGTAGCCGATGTAGCCCGGCGCGGCGCCGATCAGGCGGGACACGGAGGCCTTCTCCATGTATTCGCTCATGTCGATGCGCACCATGGCCTTCTCGTCATCGAATAGGAAGTCGGCGAGCGCCTTGG
>ENA-OQHL01001026-OQHL01001026.1-human-gut-metagenome-genome-assembly--contig:-NODE-1026-length-15889-cov-5.112676_pt1 | contig 15889 bp, 16 predicted proteins | sample MGYA00242565_ERZ504723 | MGnify/ENA primary metagenome ERZ504723 (study PRJEB26092, sample SAMD00036211) | human gut metagenome | host: Homo sapiens | study: EMG produced TPA metagenomics assembly of... | reverse complement strand
AACAATATTAATATTACACATTACAAATACAGTGTTATAACAAGCATTCATATCAACAGACATTTCAATGCATAAGAATACAGGTATGTATTCATAAATTTAAACAAACTTATCCTGTCCTTATAAGCAATCTCTGCTGCTTGTTTATAAGCTCGTTATTTCTCTGTATTAAAGAATTAATAGTTTCATCTACCTGATTGTCTGGCAATTCCGATACTGAATATAATGTTCTTACTGTCGACATTATATCTGTCTGTCCATACTCCGACAGAAATTCATAATATGGCTTAATATCTGATGGGTCTGCCTCTATGTCCCTTATAAAAGTATCAAGTGAATTCTTAATTATATACGGACTTTCATCGTAAGTATCTTCAATTGCCGCAATCAATGGCATATTCTCAAGATTAAGTGCAACATTTCTTAACCAGTCAGAAAATGCCTGTCTTAAATTGTTAGTAAGCTTTTTCATTGCAGACTTTTTATTAATCAACGGATAAATAACCATTACAGCCATTGCCATAACAAGATATACAAATATAAAATAAAAACCATTAATAAACGCCAGGCCTGCCAATATTCCAAGCACTGTTATAACTGGAATTATCTTCTCAATTATATTCCATACATTGGTTTTAAACACAAGCTTATAATATTTCCTGCTGTTAGTATCAATATCTTTATCATTAAGAATTTCATATCCGTAATGTTTATTCGTGAAAGCATAGAATAATATACATAACACAAGGAATATCACTGCTGTCCCCTGATACAGCCAGTCATCAACTATGTTTCCCTGTCCGCTTTTATATCGGTTAAGCATGGCACTCATAAATATTGTAAGACCTGAAAGCACTATGCTTATAATAACTCCTATGGTTGTATCCCTTTTTACATTCTTGATTTCAAGCTCCTGCCTGTATATTCCTTTAATCCACCTGTCAGAGTCATCAAGAAGCACTCTAAGTGCATTCTTATACCTTCCACCTCTCTTTTCAATTCCAATAATAAACTTATGAAGTGTCCTTATACGGCTGCAATTATACTCTTTCTCTATGATATAAAGTGCATTAGCATATACATCTTCTCCCATACCATATTCAAGCTCGTCCATAGCCTGCTCTATCACCCTGCCAAGAGTGCCGCCTGCTATCTTGCCTGTATCTTCTAAAGCTGTGTATATCTTAGGATTTCTCATAAATGAATACGCCATCTGATGGAGATATATATCAACGTCCATAAACTTTTTAAGCCTGTTATTATTGTAGTACCTTTTTCTTATAATACCCGGAATAACGCTTATGGACACAAGACCAGTAATTATTACACATACAGGCTTAAGGCCATATATCATACTTATTCCGAATATCACAAGAAATCCTGTTGTTATTGCTAAAATATATTTCTTCATTGAGAAATCATATCCATATGCTGATATATCTTTAATTACTGAACGTACCGAAAAATATCTAATTAACCTTTTCATATATGTTCTTTATGCCTCTCCTTTTAAATTTATCAAGAATATCTTCCGGGACAGTTTCGTCTGTAAATGTGCCGTCTTCGTATATTACACAGCAGTGATTAACAGAATTGCACCTTGAAAGAAAACCTATCTGCTTAATCCTCCTTTTCTCGTGCTTGTCACATTCCACAAGCACAACAAGATCTATATATTTGTATACACTATTGATAAATCTTTCATTGACACTGCTGTTGCCAAGCATATTGTACATTCTGTCAGGCATATCCCTTACCTCATCCAGATGCATAGTTGTCATACAATATGAACCTGTAGACAAACTGTTAAGCAGATGTGCAACTTCTGGTCCTCTTGACTCTGACAGCAAAATCCAATCTATATTATGTCTTAACCCAGCCTTTATGATATCCTGGTATGTAACCTTGTCATCCACAAAAAATTCAACACATTTTTTATTAGGATTAATCTTTCTATAATGTATCTCCTGATTATCCTCATATACTCCTGCCTTCTCATTATGCGGAATTTTCGTTGACAGATACTTTACAAGCTCTGTCTTTCCTGCGTGTGGCTGTCCTCCCACAACTATGCTAAGGTGTGCAGTAACACTATTCTCCAAAAGATTAATAATGCTTTCAGGGGCATACTTTTCTTGTGACACCTTGATTCGTGCCATATAGAAATTCTAAGCTTCTCTGTATTGGCCTCAAGAATAGGTCTGCTTCTGTTAAATGAAACACCCATTATATTGGCAAGCTTTATTGATACATTTTCCACATATCTGTCACTTAATTCCTTGCCTGAAATATAACTTCCAATGCCAAGCTCAGTTATCCAAAGATTATAACCATCCCATTCTATATCCGTCACATTATCATTATTTATTTCCTGTGCTATCTCACTGAATAATTCATCTTTATTCTTTTCAATAATGTCTTTTAAATCTTCTTTATCCATATTCCACCCCATTTACTGCACACCTGCTTAATTATTTCATAGCTTCATATATCTGTGACTCATACTCAATATCTTCTATCGCTCCTGTTGTCTTTCCACTTACTATTGTCACAACCGCCGCTGTTAAAAGTAAGGCTGCAAGCACACCAGCAAGTGCAACAACAACTTTTCCATAATGCTCTATTATATCGTGCAAATATATATCCTCCTATAAATATATCTATTGATTATAATATATCAGATTATAATAATCCTAAATCCTGATATTCTATAATCAATTAAACTTTAAATTAACGGGAAACTCCTGTATATGACAGGTAATGAATAACACTTATATGTGTTATCTAGAAATCTTATGTACTTCCTGATGGAAGTTAAGATTATATTAAAAACGCGTTTTTCATATTGATACTATATCACTATATTATATATTTGTAAAGTATTATTTTAAAAATATTTTTATTTTATATAACTTTCATTTTATTTATATATAGCACATTCACTTGCAGCAAACTCCATATTGTAAACTACATATTAGAGCGATTACACGTTATCATTACATAATACTTTTTTGTAACAGGGATCTTTATCAGATTTTCATATTACACTAAAAATCCCTTCAGGCAATATCTGCCCGAAGGGATAATAAATCATTCTTTAGATTATTAGCATCTGGTTATTCACCTTTTTTAAGTTCAATTTCACCTGAATCATTAGATAATGTAAGTGTCTTTGACTTGTTAGAAATCTTAAATGTATACTCGTCTGTCTGTGTTCCACCAAGAACTGACTTGTTGATAGTTATTTTGTCTCCATCAACGGAATATGTAATATTAAGCTGAATTCCGCTTAACTGCATAGTTCCCTGACCATCTGCCTCGAAATTAAATACAACATCATATCCGTTATCATTACCACTCCAGCTTCCCTCTACACTTGATGACTTACTTCCGCAAGCTGTAAATGCCAAAGCGAATACCATAATCATAGCACTTATTATTAAACTCTTAGTCTTTTTCATAGACGCCTCCTTTCTTCTTTCTGTATATATTTAAGCATTTGCAAAACGCTTAATCTTAATCTTAATCTAATTATCCTTGCTTAAAAGCTCCACAATATCAGCAAATTTCATTGCGTGCGATGCCTTTATCAATATATTATCATTATCCTTAAGGATTGACGAATATGCCATATTGAATTCTTCCATATCATCAAAGCTGTGTATCTCACAATCATATGAACCAAAATGTGTTTCCATATAATCGTCTGTTCCCATAGCGATATGTCTTGCCAGATCACCAATAGTAATAAGAACATCTATATTCTTAGTACCTATATACTGTCCAACATCATAGTGGAGATTTTTCTCATTTTCTCCAAGCTCATACATATTACCAAGTATACATACTTTTCTGCCAATAGCCATATCAAGCACATCAACAGAAGCCTTCATAGATACAGGATTAGCATTATAACAGTCATCTATTAATGTATATTTACTTGTTTTGATAATGTTATTTCTGCCTGAAATAGTCTTTAAATCAGTTATTCCGTCTGCTATCTGTGCAGAAGTAAGCTCTAATGCCGCACCAACACAGGCTGCTGCAAGTGCATTGTATATCATATGATGTCCAGGAACCGGCACAGTAACCTCAAAATCCTTACAGCCATCTACACAATTAAGACCTGATATTACAAATTTAGTTCCACTAAGCCCAAGATTTTCTATATCCTTGGCATACACACCGTCTTTATAGTTAATTCCAAATCTTTCAGGCTTCTTTCCATTAACCTCATCTACAGTGATAAGCTTATCATCATCGCCGTTAAGTATCGCTATTCCGTCAGGCTTCATATTATTGAAAATCTCTGTCTTGGCCTTTAATATTCCATCTCTTGTCTTAAGATTTTCAAGATGACACAGACCTATATTAGTTATTACGCTTATATCTGGCTGGGCAATTTTTGATAATCTGTCCATTTCTCCGAAATCACTTATTCCCATTTCAAGAACAGCAACTTCATCATCATCTCTTAAGCGGAATACTGTAAGAGGAAGTCCTATTTCATTATTGAAATTACCTTCTGTCTTTAACACTTTATACTTCTTGTTAAGCACATAACTGATTGTTTCTTTAGTGCTTGTTTTACCTACACTTCCTGTTATACCTACAACCTTGATATCAAGATTATTACGGTATAAAAGTGCCATATCCTTTAACGCCTGAAGACTTGATTTAACCTTTATATAAGAATTAGTCTGTCCTTCAAGTTCTTTTTCTGATATAACACACAACGCTCCATCATTAAAGCAGTTGTCTATGTATTGGTGTCCGTCAGTTCTCTCGCCACATATGGCAACAAACAATCCGCCATTCTGCACTTTACGGCTGTCAGTTGTTATGTCTGTCACTTCTTTATCAAGGTTATCTTCACTGCCATAATATACGCCATTGCAGGCTTCTGCTATAGCTCTTAATGTCATTCCACGCATAAATAATAATCTCCATTCAATATTAATTATACTTTTCTAAAGATATTTCTATAATCTTCTTAGTAAGTTCATCATATGACATTCCTACAGCCGCAGCTTCCTGTGGAAGTAAGCTTGTTCCTGTCATTCCCGGAAGTGTATTAATTTCAAGGCAGTATATATCTCCGTCTTCATTAAGAAGTTCATCTACTCTTGCATATGTAGTAACTCCAGCTGTCTCACAGGCTTTCTCTGCCCATCTTTGCATTTTCTCTGATATTTCCTTAGGAAGATTAGCTGGACAAGTCTCCTTAGTTGCTCCTGCCTTATATTTATTCTTATAATCATAAAATCCGTCAAGCGGTTCTATCTCTATAACTGGAAGTGCCTTTCCATTAAGTACACCTACAGAGAATTCTCTTCCCTTAATGAATTCTTCTACAAGTATATTATCTTCATATGAGAATGCATCTGTTAAGGCTCTCTTGAATTCTTCTTCGCTATTAACAATAGATACTCCTACACTTGAACCACCACAACAAGGCTTAACCACACAAGGAAATGGAACATATTCTACCTTATGTCCCTTGTGGAGTGCTATGCCCTTAGGCATTGGAATACCCTCTGGAACAAGAACCTTTTTAGTAAGCTCCTTGCTCATTGATATGGCACTGCTTATATAATCAGTTCCTGTGTACTTAATTCCCATAAGTTCAAATGCTGCCTGTATCTTTCCGTCCTCACCATTGCTTCCGTGAAGCCCCATAAATACTATGTCTGCTTTCTGGCAGAGTTCAAGAACATTATCTCCAAAGAAACCTTTTCCCAAAGCTTTTCTTGCTTCAAGTTCCTTCTCAACATCAGGAGTCTGGTTCTTTAAATATTTGCAAAGCTTTTCCAAATCATTGTCATTATTAAAAAAGTTATCAACATTTTCACTATCTATACCGAAAAAAACATCCACAATGTTAGCATTGTATCCATTTCTTCTTAAAGACTCACACACTTTGGTACTTGTAAGAATTGATATATCTCTTTCAGTGCTTGTACCACCTGCTAATACAACTATATTCATTATTAATCCTCTTTTCCACACACAATCTCTTATTGTATAGTTCTCCTGTGCATACCTTATAGAATATAACATTTATTAACAACATATGCAATCAATATCGTAATTAGTCACATACTTTTCCACAATATCAACATACTTATACACATTTTATGTGAATTCACAAAATTCTGTAATATTATCCATTTTATCGCATATATTATGTTAATTTTCTGACAATTATCACTACTGACGCAGTCTTAATCCTTCATATTTGGTATGTGCAAGAAGACATTTTCTAAGTGAATTATATCTATCAGTAATGTCGCCCTCTGGCACAGCAACTTCAATGGACTCCGCCATAATATCAATAAGCCCGTCATTTAATTCACTTCTCATAGAAGTTAATATATCAAGCTTCTCTTTATAATCATATGCATCAAGAAATCTTATCAGTTTGCTGTCCTGTACAGTATTCTCATCTGAATTGTAGGTGTCAGCAATATTCCCATTATCAGATGAGACATTTTCTGTCTTATAATCAATAGATTTATTCTCTGTATATCTATTTCCTGCTATGTCGCAGGCAGACTTATCTACTGTATATGTATTATCCGCTGAAACCATATTAACATTGTCTATCGATTTATTATAAGCAGATGTATCATCGGATTTCTCAAGTGCTTTTCCTGTATTAATATCTATAAGTTCAAATCTGTATTTCTGCTCTACATCAGGATATTTATTATGGTCAACTTCGCTCAAAAACATATCATATGGTCTTACATATAACTCATATGAGCCGTATAGCCCCCTGATACACAACCATTTTCTCCTTAGTCTCTGAGTGTATCGCAACGCCTCTTACCTGATACAGCTTATTCTTAAAATGTCTGTAAAAACCACCAATAACTAATTCTCTTTGCATAATCACTCCTCCTGTTGCTTTTATATAAAATTAAACTTTTTCGTTAATTTATTATTTTATTAAGATTAAGGATTTTGCGTACTTTTTTAAAGTGTTATAATCTACTTGCGTACTTAATACAATTCTATTATCTGCTTAGAAATCGTGCGCAGAAATGAGGTTATAATATGAAACAGGTAGATTTGCACGTACACTCAACATATTCTGACGGAACTAATACTCCCTCAGAGCTTATAGCAATTGCTTCTTCTAAAAATCTTAGTGCCATCGCCCTTACCGACCACGATACTCTTGACGGAATACCAGATGCCCTTAAAGCCGCTGGTAATTCAGAGGTGGAATTAATACCCGGTGTTGAATTAAGCACTAATTTTAATAATACCGAAGTCCATATCGTAGGACTTTTTATTGATTACACTAACAATGCCATCAATGATTATCTTAAAACACAGCGCGAGTCACGCATCAACCGTAATATTGCAATATGTGAACGCTTCTGTTCAATCGGTATTAATATTACATATGAACAAATGTTAAAATTATACCCTGATGCTGTTATAACAAGAGCACATTTTGCTGATTATCTTGTTAAGAATCATTACACAGGCGACCGCAACGAAGCCTTTGACAGATACTTAAGTCCCGGAAAGCCCTGCTTTGTGAACAGGCATAAGGTTGACCCTTCTGAGGCTGTAAGCATTATTCATCAGGCTGGCGGCGTTGCTGTGCTTGCACACCCAATTCTTTACCACCTTGGCAAAGCCCAGATGAATGAGCTTATTAACCACGTATGCTGTGCCTCAATTGATGGAATTGAAGCAATTTATTCAACCTATAAACCTGCCGATGAAAGGGAAATCCGCAAAATCGCCAAAGAACATAATCTTCTCTTATCCGGAGGCTCTGATTACCACGGTGCTAACAAGCCTAACATACAGTTAGGAACAGGTCTTGGACATCTTTTTGTTCCTTACGAAATAAAAGATGCCCTTTACGAAAGAAGCCTTACTTTTCGTCAACAACCTGAAAAATATAGAATTTAAGGTATAAGGACTCATCGGCTGACCACAGAATTGGGTGGTCAGGTGACTGGGTCCTGTATTCTATCTGTCTTAGTCTTTTATGTACATTTCTTGCCGCTTCGCCAATTGTCTTAGTGAACAATTCCGGATCCATAAAATGTGAACAAGAGCAGGTTGCAAGGTATCCGCCGTCTTTGACAAGCTTCATCCCCCTAAGATTAATCTCTCTGTATCCCTTAACTGCATTTTTAATGGAATTTCTTGACTTGGTAAATGCTGGTGGATCAAGAATCACAACATCAAACTTCTCGCCACTCTTTTCAAGCTGTGGAAGCAGGTCAAACACATCTGCACATTTGAATCGGACAATATCCTCAAGTCCGTTAAGCTTGGCATTTTCTGTCGCCTGATTAACAGCAAGTTCAGATGCATCTACTCCTAATACGCTTGAAGCTCCCGATATTCCTGCATTAAGTGCAAATGAACCTGTATGTGTAAAGCAGTCAAGAACCTTCGCACCCTTGCATAAGCCGCCGATAGCTCTCCTGTTATATTTCTGGTCAAGGAAAAAGCCTGTCTTCTGACCGTCCTTAACATCTACATAATATTTAACACCATTTTCAGTTATCATAACTTTGGTATCGAATTCTTCACCGATAAAGCCTTTAACTCTTTCCATTCCTTCAAGCTGTCTTACTTTGGCATCGCTTCTTTCATATACGCCTCTTATTGGCATGCCATATTCTTTAAGTATTTCTTTCAGGTCATCGACAATAAGCTGTTTAAATCTGTCAATTCCAAGTGCAAGTGACTCTACTACAAGAACATCTGAGAACTTGTCTATTACTATACCCGGAAGAAAATCTGCCTCTCCGAATATAAGCCGGCAGGAAGATGTATCGACAGTATCCATTCTGTAGGAAACAGCATCTTTTACACGCTGTTTGATAAATTCTTCGTTAATCTCTCCCTCGTGTCTTGATAACATTCTTACTGTTATTTTGGAACGGCGGTTTACGAAGCCTATTCCCATAAAGTAATCATCGAAATCATGGAGTTCGATAAGGCCTCCGTCTTCTACGGTTTCGGAAAATGTGTCTATTTCGTTGTCGTATACCCACATACCGCCGGATTTTAATTGACGGCCGGCGCCTTTTTTCAGGGTTACTGTGCCTGTTATTTTGAATAAATTGGTCATTGGTTGAGGTCCTCTCTTTTATTTGGGGTGGGGTGGGAAATGCGGTGGTGGCATAGATTGCGCTTGTGCTTCGCACTTCGCTTCTACTTTGCCTTGGCTTATTATGTACTGCCACGGATTGCCTTTACTTTTGGCTCGTGCTTTGCACTTCGCTTTCCTTAGCCTGCTTATGGTTTGTTTTTGCTGGCTCGTGCTTTGCACTTCGCTTTCCTTAGCCTGCTTATGATTTGTTTTTGCTGGCTCGTGCTTCGCACATCGCCTTTAGTTGATTTCCCACTGGTTTCGCCGTGCAGGTCCAAGAAAGCTCTGGCTTTCTTGGACTGTCGGGCTGTCGCCCTATCAGACAGAAATTTTAAAAGCAGCTTTGTGCAAGCACAGCAGCTTTTAAGTTTTCTGTCTGGCACGACTTGTAGCTTACGCACATTATATCCCCTCGCTGTCAGTTTTACAACTTTAATTCTTCCCTGTATTGTAGAACATAAATACTCCGCCCATTGCTATTATCAGGGCTAAGAGTTTGAGCCACGAGAAGTCGGCTTTTTTGCTTCCAAATAAGCCCATAAGTTCTATTATATAGGCTACTATTACCTGTGCTACTACTATTGTGACTTCGGCTTTGGCTACACCTAGGTCGGATACACTTTTTACTACGGTGAAGGTTATGAATGCTCCTATCACACCGCCTAATAATGATATTTTATTCTCTACCTGAAATATTCCACTAATATCAGGTCTTCCGTTAAACAGCCACATTATAATGCAGGTTGCAAGTGCTGTAAACTGCACGAAGCCTGCCGCCACCCATATACTGCTCGCTTTTGTAACATTCGTATTAAGTACACCTTGCAGGCTCATTAACGCACCTGAGATTATTGCAACAATAAATCCTGCCATCAGACAACCTCCTTTAACAATCTCTATTGTTAATAAAGTATTTACTGATAGCAGGATTTTATTCACTAATATTGGAGTAAATTACATTTTTATCCACACTAATGTATTATTCCATATTTAATTATTAAGCCTTGATAGTGTCATATAATTGGAGATTTCTTTGTAAAACTCATTATATGCACTGTTAAAATCCACTCCGTCCCATAACTGGTGAAGCATAATCTCATATTTTGTATATATGTTGCCTACGCCTACATATTTGGCTTTTACGATGCTGTTAGCATATATTGTGTGCAGTGTATTGTAATTGCTCTGCTGGGTCTTTGATTTATAGCTTATGTCTGCCCTTGCACTCATATGTCCGCTAAGACTTTCCAAATCCTCTGCATAGTCATATGATATTGCCCTTGCTACTGCCTTGGATACCGCAATATTTGATGTGTATGGATTTACTATCGCCATCGTAGTAACTGACATTGCCTTTGACTCTAAATCATCTGCAAGCTTTGGAACTGGAATTATTCCATATTCAACACCTGAAGCATCAATTGTTGAAAGGCTGTCGGCATCAACTATTGTATATATAAGCTTTCCCTCTGCAAACTGTGATACACACGACTGCAATGATGAATTATATCTATCAATCGCATAAGTGTCCTTTAACTTCACATATTCAGTTAAAGCCTTTTTAAAATGCACCTCATCTATTGCAAATGCTCCTGAATCCTCAGCATTATTGCCGCCTATATTAACGTATCTTCCTGTAAATGTATAATTAAGAAACATTGATGATGCATCAAAGTTAAATATCCTCTGAACACTTTTATTATCTTCTGTAACTTCGTAGTTATCATTATATTCTTTTATCTCATCAAATGTATCAACTGCACCTGCAAGCTTACTGTTATACACCATAACCGGCATATTAAATGTAACCGGATAGCCATATAACTTTTCATTATATGAGCTTGCTATAAGGGCAGCCTGTCCATATACTTTATCATTGTATACATCCTTGTAAGAATCATTTTCAAGCATAAGACCTAAAAGATATGCCTTATTGCAATTCTCTGATGACATAAGATACACATCTGGCACATTATCATTTCTTACAGTTTCATTGTAAATTGTATCAACAAAATCTGATGACTCAACATATACCGGATTGACAGTAACCAGATTGTTAGCCTCTTTAAATTCTTTCGCTACATTTTCAAGATAGCTGTCATAGTCCTTATTATCATACCAGACATTAACTGTTACAGGAGTCTCTATATCAAGTTCCCTTGCTGTCTTATTCTTATCTGTACCTGAACATGCCATCACAGATAAAGTAAGAACACCTGCCATAAGAACTGACACAAGCTTCTTAATTACTTTCATTATTCATCCAACCTTTATTAAAATGATTTCTTTAACTTTGTTATCATTTCATCTACGTCCGCCTTAGTTATAACAAGAGGTGGCACCATTCTGATAACATTAGTTCCGGCTGAGAACAGTATAAGTCCATTGTCTAATGCATTAGCAATAACATCTTTAGGATTGATTGAAAGTTCAAGTCCCTGCATAAGTCCAAGTCCTCTCCTCTCAATTATAAAATCATATTCTGCTACAAGTTCATCAAGCTTTTCTTCAAGATATGCTGATACTTCCTTGACATTATCCAATATATGCTGTTTCTCAAATAATTCAAATACTTTTGTTGCTGCTGCACACGCAAGTGGATTACCGCCATAAGTTGTACCGTGATCTCCTGGTACAAGTGCCTTGGCAACTTCTTCCTTGGCAAGAAATGCACCTACTGGAACACCACAGCCAAGTGCCTTGGCAACAGTAAGAATATCAGGCTCAACTCCATACTGCTGGAATGCAAACATTGTACCTGTTCTTCCCATTCCACACTGTATTTCATCAAGTATAAGAAGAATACCCTTTTCATCGCAAAGCTGTCTTACACCCTTGATGAATTCGTTAGTTGCAGGATATATTCCTCCCTCACCCTGTACTGTTTCAAATATAATAGCACAAGTTTTATCATTTACCAACTGTTTAACACTTTCAAGGTCATTATAATTAGCAAATTTAATTCCCGGAATCATAGGTCCGAACGCTTCCTGATAATGCTTATTGCCTGTTACAGCTAATGCTCCCATACTTCTGCCATGGAAGGAATGATGCATTGCTATAATCTCTGAATCTGTTCTTCCTGTCTTTAAATAAGCGTATTTCTTTGCAAGCTTTATAGCACCCTCTATTGATTCTGTACCACTGTTAGTAAAGAATACCCTGTCCATTCCAGAAGCCTTTGTAAGTGCTTTAGCAGCATTTACCGCTGGCTCATTATAGAAATAATTAGATGTATGTATAAGCTTGTCAATCTGTGCCTTTAACGCATCATTATATTCCTTGTTATTATAACCTAATGCAAATACCGCAATACCTGCACCAAAATCAAGATATTCTTTTCCGTCTGTATCATATAATCTTACACCATCACCTTTATCAAGTACAATCTGGTATCTGTTATATGTATGTATTAACTTTTCTTCTGCTGTTTTAATAATCTGTTCTGTCTGCATAACTACTCCTGTTATTATATATTAGTATCGAAGAATTTCTCAGCACCTTCTGATAATATAGCTGTACCAACACCCTTGTTAGTAAATATTTCAAGAAGGAGGCAGTGTGGAATACGACCGTCAAGTATATGCACTCTTGAAACACCGTGTTCAATCGCATCAATACAGTTATTAAGCTTAGGTAACATACCACCACCTATTGTACCACCTGCTAATAATTCCCTTGCCTCAGTTGTTGAAAGTTCTGAGATAAGGCTTGATTTATCATTATAATCCTTGTATACACCTTCAATATCTGTTAAGAATGCAAGCTTCTCTGCATTAACTGCCCTTGCAATGGCACAAGCTGCATCATCAGCATTAATATTGTAAGCGTGGAAATTGTCATCATATCCTATAGGGCATATTACTGGAAGAAAATCATCCTTAAGAAGAGAATGTATAAGTGTTGTATCAACTTCCTTGACTTCACCTACATATCCTATATCTTCACCCTTTGAATACTTCTTCTCTACCTTTAACATACCGCCATCTTTACCACTTATACCACACGCCTTTACGCCAAGTTCCTCTATAAGCGATACAAGGCTTTTATTAACCTTGTTAAGAACCATCTCAGCAATTTCCATAGTTGGCTCGTCTGTAACTCTTAAACCATTCTTAAATTCTGGTGTCATTCCAGACTTTTCAACCCATTTGCTGATTTCCTTGCCGCCGCCGTGTACAATAATTGGCTTAAATCCAACAACCTTTAATAATACTACGTCCTGAATAACTTTTCTTTTAAGTTCTTCATCAACCATTGCACTTCCACCATATTTTACAACTATAATCTTTCTGTTGAACTTCTGTATATATGGGAGTGCTTCAACAAGCACCTGTGCCTTCTTTAACTCTTCTTCCATATTAATTGTACTCATTTATTATCCTCATTCCTGACAATATTACAATGCCATTTTATTCTTAACTATTATGATCTGTAATCCGCATTAATCTTTATGTAATCAAATGTAAGGTCACAGCCCCACGCTGTAGCTTCACTGTTACCCTGCTTAATATCTGCTATTGCGGTTACAGGATTTTGTGAAAGAATTTCAGTTGCCTTTTCTTCGCTGTAATCTGTTGCAGTACCATCTTTAACTATCTGAAGCTTTCCTGCGTTGCTTTCAAAGAATATATCAACCTTCTCCGGCTTAAAATCAACGCCTGAATAACCCATAGCACAAAGAATTCTTCCCCAGTTAGCATCGTGTCCAAATATTGCCGCCTTTGTAAGATTAGAAGTCACTATTGATTTGGCAAGAATTCTTGCCTGTTCCTTAGTTGAAGCTCCCTTAACCTGAACTTCAAAAAGACATGTACAGCCTTCACCATCTCCTGCTATTTTCTTAGAAAGCTCTGTAAGTACATAAGATAATGCCTCATAAAATGTATCATAATCACTGCTGCCTTCCTTAATAGGATCATTGCCTGCTTCTCCATTAGCAAGAACAAGCACTGTATCATTAGTTGATGTATCTCCGTCAACAGATATCATATTAAATGAATCTTCAACAATATCACTTGTCATCTTCTGAAGTGCTTTCTTCTCTATAACTGCATCAGTTGTAATAAAACAGAGCATTGTAGCCATATGAGGATGAATCATACCGGCACCCTTGCACATACCGCCTACCGTTACTTCTTTGCCAGCAATATTTACTGTGCAGGCAACCTGCTTGCTTACAGTATCAGTTGTCATAATTGCCTCTGCGGCAAGTGTTCCAGCCTCTTTAGTATAATCAAGAAGTTCCGGAAGTGCCTTAATTCCTGCACACATTCTATCCATAGGAAGCTGCATTCCAATAACACCTGTTGAACCAAGAAGCACTGCATCGGCTGAAATTCCAAGTGCCTCTCCGGCTGTCTTAGCTTCAAGTGCACAGGCTTCATCACCCTCAACACCAGTACAGGCATTAGCAACACCACTGTTGACTACAATTGCCTGTGCATAAGCTTCATTATATACAATATTCTTATCCCATTTAACAGGAGCGGCAAATACTCTGTTAAGAGTAAATGTCCCTGCTGTCACGCAAGGCTTGTCTGAAACAACCATTGCCATATCTTTCTTACCATTCTTATACTTAATTCCTGCCGCCATACCAGCTGCCTTAAATCCTTTAGCCGCTGTAACTCCACCTTCTATAATCTGCATAACTGCCTCCTGTCCAGATTAATAACCGCTTGTTATTAAATTACCTATATAATAATTATCTATCAGGATTATTACTTACCAATAACGTCTTATTAATCTTATATGAATAAAATATTTATAGTGCCGCCTGTATTATATAATTCTATGGAAACATAGGTGCAATCTTAAGTCCTTCATTCTCCTCAAAACCGAATAAAAGATTCATATTCTGTACTGCCTGACCAGCCGCACCCTTAACAAGGTTTGAGAAAGGCCGGATACAGGGTTGTATACCAGCCTCTCTCCAAGGTAATCCACTTTGAGGGCGTTTCCAACGGTACAGATGTAAACGGAACCGGCCTGAAACGCTACCAGGTGGAAAACAGTGAAAAGCTGAAGGAGAAATGGGCTGAGGAATTCAAAAAAACAGTGCGTCAACACCGGAAATCCCAATCCGTTCAGGGCCAGGGAGCGCAGCCAGGGAAAGAAAATCATCCTGGTGGTGGACCACTATGTGCCCACCTTTGACAGGGACGCGGGCTCCAAGACAACCTACCAGTACCTGAAGATGTTTCTGAAAAAGGGCTATGTGGTAAAGTTCCTGGGAGATAATTTCCTTCATGAGGAGCCCTATACCACCACCCTTCTGCAAATGGGAATCGAGGTACTCTACGGAGACACATACGCAGCAGGCATATGGGACTGGTTAAAGACAAATGGAGACGAGATATCATTTGCGTACCTGAACCGTCCCCATATTGCCACCAAATATGTGGATTTTATAAAAGATTACACCAATATGAAGGTGATTTACTATGGACACGACCTGCACTTTCTGCGTCTGGGAAGGGAATATGAGCTGACCGGGGATATCAACATCAAGAGGGAGGCGGATTACTGGAAATCCGTGGAGCTGACCATGATGCACAAGGCAGCTGTTTCCTATTATCCTTCCTATGTGGAAATCAACGCCATACACGCCATTGACGGAAGCATTCCCGCAAAGGCCATTACGGCGTATGTCCTATGACACCTTTCTGGATAACATACAGGATGACTTTGCAGAAGAGGGAAGGACTGCTGTTTGTAGGCGGTTTCGCCATCCGCCCAATGCGGATGCAGTGC
>ENA-OQHL01001023-OQHL01001023.1-human-gut-metagenome-genome-assembly--contig:-NODE-1023-length-15917-cov-2.734959_pt1 | contig 15917 bp, 14 predicted proteins | sample MGYA00242565_ERZ504723 | MGnify/ENA primary metagenome ERZ504723 (study PRJEB26092, sample SAMD00036211) | human gut metagenome | host: Homo sapiens | study: EMG produced TPA metagenomics assembly of... | reverse complement strand
GCTATCCTCTGTCTGAAGATAAGCAAAGGGATGCTCCTGATAGTACGTTTCATCTGCATATAAGTCCAGATTTCCGAACATTGCCCCACTGTTCATGTTGTGACCGTAAATGATAAGGTTCCGACTTTCAGACACTTTACAGTCTGCCTGTAAAAACAGGCTTCCGTTGATGTCATATTCCTTTTTGTAATTCCGTTTCAGGTAAAACTCCCCATTCTCCTGTTCGGACTGAAGCACCGGGTAATCAATCCCGGTATCCGGTATTGTCAGCCATCCCTGCACATCCGGGTATTGTTCCCGAAGAGAAACAAGGTCTACCGCAGCCACCGGGCATTTTCTTCCAGCTGGTTGGTCTTTCTTTTCAGAGCCTGAGGCTCCCGGAGCTTCCAGCTCCGGGAAATTCCCTTTCAGCTCTGCCACCAGCTTTTTGTTCTCCATTGGAAGATATACCATGTGGTAAATCAGAAACCCGGCACTTGTCAGCGTCACTGCAAGGCAGATGATCTTGAAAAACCTCTGTAAGATTCCTGTCTTTGGTTTTTTCTTCATCGTTCCTGTCCGGCTTTTCTCTGCTTCTTTGGCTGACTCTTCTGCGTCTTTCCCGGCACAGGCGGTTTCCTTGCTGCTTTCAGGATCGGCTCTGTCGGGATTTGGTTCTGTCTGCAGCCCTTTAAGATCCCAGTCAGGTACGACCGTCCGGGCGGATTAAAGTTCTGCATGTAATCTTTTGTCATGATATAGACAATGGCTTTGATCTCTCTTCCATCTTTGTTCTTGACAGTGATCTCCTGCTTGTCGTAAAAATCAGGATAGCCTTCATAAAGATCCAGGCTCTTTTCACAGTCCCCGGTCAGTGACCAGAGGACGCCGTCCACATGGCTTCCCTCTTCCGGGAAGATGGTGGCAAGACCGCTTCCTGCGGCTGCAAAGGTCAGCCGATACCCCTCCAGGCGGACGGTTTCTACCATCTCCGCCTTTGGACACCGATATGCCATCTGGTCCAGATCCATGTTGCTTCCATACGCAAAATATAATTGTTTCAGCCTATCTGCCCCCTTTTTTCTTCTTTCTTCTGGATGCCACACCCATGCCGATCAGACCGCCTGTGGAAAGGATTAGGCACAGGGCCGGAAACCAGAGGTTGGTGTCATCGCCTGTTTTCGGGTTACTTACAGACGGGGTGTCCTCCGGCAGCTTCTCGTTCGTCACTTTCTGGATGACTTCAATCACTGGGGTTTTGTCATCTACATAAGTAAATGTCACTTCATGCTTGGTCTCATCCATCTGATATCCTTCCGGTGCTTTGGTCTCAACCAGATAATAAATGGCTGCCTTATCAAATTTGCCATCCTTATAAGTTCCGATTGCAAGCAGTCCGCTGGTTGCATGACCGTTTTCATCAGTGGTCAGGGTTTCTACCACTTTGCCATCGGCATCCCTCAATTCAAATTCCGCACCTTTCAGTGCAGCTCCGGTATCCTTGTCCGTTTTCTCAATGATCAGACGTCCCTTTGCGGTATCATCTTTCATGGCTACCTTCTGGATCTCTGCGGTGTCTGCCACCTCGAAGGTGATCTCTTCCGAAACGACATAACCGTTTGGAGCCTGCTCTTCTTTCAGGGTGTATTTACCGATTGGAAGTTTTTCGATATAATGCGGCTCTTTACCGGAAGTCCAGGTTTCTACGATATTGCCATTTTCATCTGTGATGGTCAGTTTGGCTCCTTCGATCTCATTATCTCCGGTAATATCCGTTTTGCTGATCTCCACTTTGGTCACATCATCTTCCATTACCTGTTTCTGGATCTCTACAGTATTCTCCACGGTGAATGTGATGCTTTCCGCAGTGGCATATCCATCGGCCGGCTTGGTTTCTGTCAGGGTGTACGATTTTCCTACAACCAATTCTTTGATGATGTGCGGCTCCTTGGTGGATGTCCATTCCTCAACAACAGCCCCGTTTTCATCCGTCAGCTGTAATCTGGCTCCCGGCAGTTCCTCGCCTGTGGTCAGATCGGTTTTGGAAAGTTCCACGGTTGTCGGCTCATCTTCAAATACGAACTCATAGGACACTTCTGCTTCTTTGTCTCCCTGGTACTCAAAAACAAATTCCTGTTCTTCTCCGGTGGTAACAAATCCATCCGGTGCATACAGCTCCTTCACATAATAGGTTCCGTCAATCGGCAGGTCTGCAATAAAGGAAATCTTTCCATCTATATCTGTTGTTTTTAACTCGATCAGGGTATCTGCTTCCATCAGCACCTTTCCAGATGCGGACAGGATGTCGTTCCTAGTGTACAATCCAAAGATGCCGCCTTTTAATACACGGTCGGTATCCTTTTCTTTCTTCAGGACGTTCACTTTCACCTTCTGGCGGTTGTTCTGCCAGTCCTCATCGTATACGACAACCGGGGTATCCTGATCGCGGTAGGAAAGATCTACATATCGTGGTTCTTCATCCAGGATATAACCATATGCTGTGCCTACCTCTTTGACATAATATTTTCCAACCGGAAGGTCAGATACTTCTGCAACACCGTTTGCATCGGTAGTTACAGTTGCTACCAGTTCGTCCTTGGAATAATAGTCCGGGCTTACGCCATCAGCTGCTTTGATATCTTCGGCAGCACGGATTTCGAAGGTAACGTCTGTCAGGCTTCCTGTAATGTACTCAAAGAAATGTTCCACAACACCTTTGACGTTATCCAGCAGGGTGATCTTATCGAGGAATTCGCCCTTCTTGTTTACGATCAGCAGTGCTTTCGGTACATGGTCCTGCATTTCCACTTTCTGTATTTCTGCGGTATCCTCGATGGTGAATTTCACATCCGTAGTCTTTAAATAACCAAGCGGTGCAAGGGATTCACGGAGGATATAGGTTTTTCCAACAGTCAGATATTTGATCACATGAGGCTCATCCTTTACGGAAGTCCAGCTGTCGATCACGTTTCCATCCTCATCCAGAACAGAAAGGGATGCTCCGTTCAACTCCACGCCTGTTGTCAGATCGGATTTTGTCACCTCGATGGTCGTCGGCTGGTTCTTCTTAATCGATTTCAGTTTAATGGTCTGGATGTCTTGTCCCTGATAGGTGGCATCAAATTCCAGTACCTCATCAGAGGATACAAAACCGTCCGGTGCAGAAATTTCTTTTACATAATAAGTTCCAAGTGGCAGGTCCAGGGTGAAGTGTGCCTGTCCCTTTTCATCGCTTGTAATCTCCTGTAATAAGGTGTCCGCTTTCACGATTACATTGTCACCGGATTTGATCTCATTCTTATTATAAAGACCAAAGACGGCTCCAGCTACCACGCTTCCGGTTTCTGCATCCTGTTTTTCCACGGTGATGCTTACCTTCTGGCGTTCATTGGTAAATGTCACTTCTTCGTCTACAACCGGGGTATCCTGTCCGGCATAGGTAAAGGTTACCTTTTCTCCTTTGGCATTCCAGGTGTATCCTTCCGGTGCTTTTTTCTCTTCTACACGGTATTTTCCGAGCGGAAGATTCTCGATTACGGCACTTCCGGTTTCATCGGTCGTTACCGTTGCCACCAGTGTGTCCTTGGCATATTCCAGATAACGGTTGCCGTTCTCATCTGTCTGATGGTCTGCGGTATAGATATCCTCGGAGGCGTAAACTTCAAACACGGCTCCTGCAAGGCTGGCTTCCTCATAAGTAAAGTCTTTATCAAAACCTTTGACTACTTCGCCTTCTTTGCGGATGGTCAGTCTGCCCTTAGCTGGGTGGTTCTCAAAATCCACCTCGATGATCAGGTCACCGCTGACCGGATCTTCCTGGTATGCGGTATCACTGTCTACCTTGATTTCCACGGTATTGGTGCTGTGGGTATATCCATCTGGTGCAGTCACTTCTTCGATGCGGTAATTTCCACAAGCCAGATTCTGTGGCAGGATCAGGTATCCGTTTTCATCCGTAAAATAGGATTTATGTACCGTAGTGGATGGATAAGTAGTCACTTGTTCTACATATTTCTTGTTATCCAGATCGTATACTTTAAATTCAGTATTCGGAACCAGAACAGATTTCTTTGTCTCGTCATCTTTTTTGACGATTTTTAATTTTGCTTCAAACTCTTCGTCCAGAAGCACACGCCATACCTGCGGTTTCTCTGGATTGTTCTCTGAAATCACAACTTTGAAATCATCAACTGGTTTGAAGTTGTGCGGTGTGGTGGTTTCTCTTACAATGTAAGTCCCGTATGCAAGCGGAATGGAGCATGCATATCCACGCTCATCCGTGAACATTTCTGTCTGTCCGTCTGCAGTCAGCACGACCGGAGTAGCGGATGTAAAATCATAGGAACCGTCCTTATTTTTCTTCAGGCTGCTCTCCAGATATGCACTGAATCCCACACCTTTTAACAGATCGGCATCAGTCTTTCCGTTGTTGGCGGCTTTGATGACCTGAAACGGCTGTTTGATCACATCTTCCAGAGAAGTTACGGTACGTTCTACCGTCTGAACCAGATCTCCCTCGTCATTACACTCCAGATCATGTTCTCCCGGGTCTGCCAGATATCCGACAGGCGGAGTCAGTTCTTTAACGTAATACTTTCCGAGATAGAGGTCTGCGACTTCTGCATTTCCCTCTGTATCCGTAGTCAGGGTTGCAATCTGTGTTCCTGCCGGGTAAAGAACACCTGTCTGTCCATCTGGATGTACGATATCTTCACGGGCATACAATCCGTAAACAGCACCCTCAAGGGTTGCATCTCCCTGTGCGGTCTTTCCGGTTTCGGAATCCTCTTTTACCAGTTTGATCTTCGCATTGATCCGCTCATTCTGGAACGTATGGTTGAAAGAAACCGTTGCCTCTTTGTCTGTTGTGTACTGGAAGGTAAAGGAGTACACATCCTCGCCGTTTCTCACATATCCAGCTGGTGCACCCAGCTCTTTCATGTAGTAGCTGTTGGCTATCGGCAGGTCTGCCTGATATACGGCTTTTCCGTCTGTTCCGGTCACTGCTTTCTCAATGAGAGTATCTTTCTTGACCACAATGGTTCCGTCCGCTGCTTTGATGTCATTTCCGGCATACAGACCATAAGTGCCGCCCGGAAGGTATTTCCTGGTTTCCTTATCCTGCTTGTATACACTTACGCTTGCTTTCTGGCGGTCATTTTTGAATGTCACGCTTCCCATGACCTTTTCCACATTACTTCCGGCATAGGAAAGGGTGATCTCCTGGCTTTCACCAGTACATACCAGATTTTGTGGTGCCTGCATTTCTTTTACCACATATTTCCCCCAGATATAGATTATCCAGTGTGGCACTTCCGTCATCTCCGGTGGTAAGTCCGGCTTTGACTAATGCGTCTTTTTTGTAGACTACTGTTCCGTCTGCGGATACAATGTCCGACGCGGCATAAACGTTATAAACCGCACCTTTCTGTTTCTGCTCGGTATAAACAAAGGAAACACCATCATCAGTTACCTTTGCCCCAGTCAGAACTTCTCCTAATTTATAAACAGTCAGGCTTGCCATCTGTTCAGCATCAGTAACGGTCTGTTTTACAGTGCCGCCGATGACCAGGTTCACATCGTAAGCCTTAGTGTCCAGCAGGTATCCGTTTGGTACGGAGATCTCTTTCAGGTATACGGTATCCTGTGTTTTTGTGATCGTAACGCTGGAAGCTCCGTTGTCATCTGTGGCCGGCATCTTCGTGATCAGGTTCTTTCCGTCCTTGTCACTGTAAACGCCATAGACTGCACCTGCGATGGCTTTGTTGCTCTTGCGGTCCTTTTTTACGATTTCTAGAGTTGCCTGTTTTACCCATGAAACTTTAAAATCCACATATTTCTCATCGGTCACGCCCTCGCCAAATACCAGGGCAAGGTCCTGTGTCTCGCTTCCGGTGGTGATCTTATAAGCGGAGTAGTCTTTGATGATGCTTCCTTTCATGGTGGAAGACCATTCCCCTTTGACATCCACAGCCTGTGTCAGCGGTGCGGATAAATAAAATTTGGTACCGCCGTAGATTTCCACGGATGCACCTACACTGCTGGTCTTTCCGGTTGTCACATTATGCAGTCTGACACCGGACGGCAGTTTCATGGTGATGGTCTGCAGTTCGGATGCCTTGAAGGTGATCTCTTCTGTTCTCTGGCTGTTGCCACTGATATATGCGGTAACATCTGCATTGGAGAAACTCATGTCCACTTCCGGGATCTCCGGCTGGCTCATGCAGTAATTGTAGAGTTCCATTGCCAGAGCCTGTCCGGTTGCATTCGTACCAGAAAAAGCGTCACCGCTGTTATTTGCATAGGATGCTGCCAGATGGACAATGATAAACTGTTTTCCGGCTGAAAAATCAGGATGTTTCTCAGAAAAAAATCCATTTTCACCGGATGCTTTGGTACCGTAGTAGCACACTTTTGCCAGTGCTTTGCTGTCACCCAGTTTGGTGATCTTGTAAACACCATCCCCAGGTCCCGCTTTGGATGGCTGCACACAGTAGGCAGTTGCAGACACATTTCCAAATTTAACGGTATATTTATAGGTTACATAGGAGCCCAAACCGTAGTCTGCATAATAGTATGCAGTCCCTCTTGTCACATTCACGTCCTGGGTTGCTCTTGTACTGGTATTGACTGCGGTGAATGAAACGGTTTCCCCATCTTCCATTGCTATCAGGTCAATATCCTGTTCCCCTGCCTGCTCCAGAACATCGCTGAGTGTCAGCCCGGATTCTGCATCGGTTGTATTTTCCGTTTCGGATTCCTCTAATGCGGCATCAAACTCGGATTCAGAAAGTCCATCCTGAAATTCGGATTCTGTTTCTTCCGGTTCTTCTGTCTCCGCTTCCTCTGTTTCAGATTCAGCTGTCTCCGGCTCAACAATTTCTGTCTCTACAGGCACTGTCTCAGTTTCTTCCTGCGAGGCAGCTTCCTCATCATCAGAACCTGTATCCTCTTCGGTAACTGCCTGTTCTGTCTGCGGTTCACTCTGAGCTGCTGTCACAGGCTCTTTTACGATCAGATTTCTCCCAATCTGATAAACCGGGTGGTTCTGGTTGACTGGCTCCACATAATAAACGGCATGGTAAGTGTCTGCATGGCTGGTGCTGAAGTTCTCCCCGGCGTCATTCTCTGCTTTCTGGAATGTCACTTTGACTTTGCTTTCGTCCTTGATTTCCAAATTTGTAAAATCCGTGGAAACATCAAAGTCCTGTCCGACTTCCAGCTCCAGATCGGTGGCTTTTACCACTTCATTTTCATCCAGCTGATCCTTTACGGATTCATACGCTGGCGGTTCCGCCGCTTTCGGCTCTTCCGAAGCATACACCGTCAGCGGTGAAATGACCGTGGATAAGATGGTGACTGCCGCCATCATCCCCTGAAAGGATTCGCCTGAATCGATATTTACTCTTCATGTTTTCTACCTCTTTCTTCTTTTTCTTCATTTTGCATAAGAACAGCCGGATGTTTCCACCCGGCCTGTCTGTTCTCATTATTCTGTTATCTCGCATCATCTGTCCGTCTTGGATTCTGCAGACAGGCATAGGTACTTTTGTCATACCGCCATGCCTTATCCCCGTCCAGATTGGCAAGTAGATGCTTCCGTACATTTTTGTATTCGTCCCCGATCAATCCGAGGCGGAGCAGAAAGGTGCGGAACGTAAATGCCGGGTTATCCCCGATCTCCGTCTTTTTTGCATGGGTACAAGATTGGTTGATCGCCTGTGCGGATATGGCAAGTGCCAGTGTGATATTCGACCGGACTTTTCCTGCATGGAGGGTGCTTTCAAAACAACGCCATTCCAGTGTTCCCTTGGAAAAAACAGCATGTAGGTTTAAGGCATAATACCTTGTCCAGTTGTAATGCTCGGAGCTTCCGTCATTTCCCTCATACCATGCCCTTTTGAATTTTTCCATCGTGATGGTGCTGTTTGGCATCCGGCGGATCTTCTCCAATACCATAGGACGGACTTTCTGGCAATACTCATCTTCCCTTCTCGTCTGTACATTTAAGGCTTTGAACAGAATATCCTCTTTGCAGTACATGATCGTCAGTGCATTTTTCAGACTCCTTGGTGTATGATTGGATGCGTCCACATGGACATGCATGCCACAGGATGAATTGACAAAAGCACCTGCGTTTTTGACACACCGCACCACTTCCTGGAGTTTCCCCATTTCCGAATATTCCAATTTCGGGGATACCATTTCTGTCGAATAATCTCCATCGGCATCTATTACAGTACCATTTGCCAGCCTTTCACAGTCGATACTGCTGTCCCTTGAAAATTTCCACGTTTTTCCATCTGGATCTTTTACACACCAGGAATCGTAAGAACGGATATGATATGGCTCTGTTCCGAACATTCTTCCAATCGCAACAGCCGCATCATAGCGGCTGATACCTGTCATCTCAATCTCTGTACCAAAATACTGGTCTTTTAGGTCGATCTGCTTCACCCACCCTTCGCTTCTGGAACAGGTGAGCCGCTTTGGATCTCTTCATCTACTGCTTTCAAATTTCTGCCTATTGCTTCAATGACATTGACAGTGACACCATTACCGGCCTGCTTGTAAAGCTGGTTATCCGATGTTTCTTTTTCCATCTTGGAAATCTGACCATCCCGGTATCCCTGTAGCCGCAGACACTCCCTTGGCGTCAGCCTGCGGATTCTGCCGTGGTAAATCACTCCATGACGGTCAGTTGCCGTAATGGTGAACATTGGCTCTTCCGGTTCTTTCATCCTTCTTCCATTCTGGCGGACTTTTTCCTTGGCCGGTGTCAGCACTGCCCTTGGCGGTTCTTCCACCAGCACCCCGGAACTTTCGCCCCTGTGGTTATGGATGCTGGAATCCTGTCTGGTATTCAGACATCTTGCAACGTCTGTTACCAGCGGCGGAGGGGAGATATCTACAAAATGCAGTGTCCCCTGCTGGTTTCCGGTCGTCAGAGTATGGGCGATCTCATGCCCGACTCTTCCCCTGCGGCTGTTGATGCCCGGATATCCAAGGTCAATGCTGTCTCCCTCGTAGGCCATCTTGTACCCTTTTCTGGTATTTTCCTTAATCGGGATACCGACTTCATATAATCCGGTCTTGCCGCCCATACCGCCAGCTCCACTGGTCAGGGTGCAGCTCAGTCCTTCTTCTGCATAGACTCTTTCTCCCTGTTTACCAGCATGGACTTGTATAAGAGCTGTTCCATTTGCTTTTGGGAAAGGTAATATTTTTCCGGAACATCTTCCATCAAGATATCCGACAATATACACCCGCTTCCTCGACTGGGGGACTCCGAAATCCTTGCTGTTAAGCACCTTCCATTCGACATGATACCCCAGTTCAGATAGCGTACTGAGGATGGTGTGAAACGTCCGGCCTTTGTCATGCGAAAGCAGACCGGGTACGTTTTCAAGGAGAAAATACGCAGGTCGTTTGTCTGCAACCAGTCTGGCAACTTCGAAGAAAAGGGTTCCTCTTGCATCGGCAAATCCTTCCCTTCGTCCAGCGATGGAGAATGCCTGGCAAGGAAATCCCGCGCATAAAAGATCAAAGTCCGGCATTCGTTCTGTTTCAATATTTCTTGCGTCATTGCAGAACCACTCTCCTTCCGTATCAAACAGCACCCGGTAGTTGTGGTCTGCATATGCATCTGCTTCACAGTGTCCGACACAGGTGAAGCCCCCTGCCCTGTGCAGCCCTTCTCGGAATCCTCCGATTCCACTGAACAGGTCAAAAAATCGAATTGTTCCGGCTATCAGCCTCCCTTCGCTGCGAAAAAAACAGTGCAGATTTCTCTGCACCGTTTCCGTCTCTTGGTTTCTGTTTTGTGATGTCTATTCTTCTGATTCCGCTTCCTCTGGCTCAGATTCTTCTGCTTCTTCGGTTTCCAGTTCTGTTGGCTCTGCTTCCGCTGGCTCTTCGTTTTCTGGCTCTGTCGGCTCTTCATCTGCTTCAGCTTCGTCCGGTTCTGTCATTTCTCCGTCTGTTTCAGCTTCCAGTGCTTCTGTCTCAGGCTCTTCTGCTTCAGGTTCTACTGACTCTTCATCCGGTTCTGATTTTGCAGTCTCAGGATCTTCCATTTCTGTTTCTTCGGCTTCCTCTGACTCTGCTTTCCATTTGGCTTCTTCTTTTTCGATTGCATCTTCGATAAGCCCGATTAAGAAGTCTTTCTGTTTCATGCCATTCCTGGCGAGGACTGCTTTCAGTCTGGAAAATAAATCCTCGGTTACCTGTACTGCTACTGTTCTTAAATCTGCCATGTTCGCCTTTTCTCCTTTTCTTGTCATGTGTTCTTCGATTACCATTTCAAGGTATTTTGGTATGCTGATTCCTAACTCTTCGACTTCCAGTTTTAGCTTTTCATGCAGCTCTACCGGGATTTTTCCGCATATGTTTTTCATCTCCATTGTGTTCGTTCTCCTTTCTTTTTTCTACATACAACATACCCTAAAACGTGACAGAAAGCTATTCACAATACCCAACGAATATGAGGCTCTCAAAAGCTCCCAAAGGATGCAGATCCAATAACATTCAATAGGCATCACCCCTTTCAAAAATCCGTGATTTATACTAATTTGACTGCTTGAAATTTGGCTATTTTATCACCAGGAAAGACTTGACTTTTTCAGAATGCATCCTCAAGCCCGGAGAGAAAATCCAGCATCTGGGACGGGATTTCTTCCTTTTTTGAAACACTCTCCCCGGAGCCAGAAATGGAAACACCTGCCAGTTCTTCCCGGATTGCCTGCCGGATACTTTTCTCCAGCTGGTTGTTTTCCTGATCTTTTAAGATCACCTGAACCAGATAGCTGCTCTTCTGTCCATCTGGAACACTTTGCAGGATCTCCCATGCCTTTTTGTGATCTGGGTTATCAAGGTTCAGGCGGAACGAGAAAACGGGTCTCTTTACTTCGCGCACATCTGCCCCACAATCCGCTCATAGCCGGAAGCATTGGCGTGTACGTCTGTCAGGTAAATCTGCCGACACAGCCCGTCCTGCGGTGTCACGTGCCGTTTCAGAATGCTGGCTCCGCCGCCCATGATCACGGACGGAATTGCCTTCAGATCGAACCCGGCTTCCATAATTGCAGACAGTATTTTCTCCGTGTAGAGCCTTCCCTGCCGGACAATGATTTCTTTTGCGGCCGGGTCCATGCTGCAGCTCTGGCCGTTCAGAACACGTTCGATCTGAATATCCGTTACAGACAGTCCGGTATTTCTGCGTACCTGCTCGGTGATCTCATCCACACACCGGATCACACCAAGTTCCAGGCTGCGGCAGGTAGCGGCATTTGGAACACTGTTGTCCAGCCGCATCAGGTCTACGGTCCAGCCACCGATATCTGCGAGAAGAACAGAAGGCTCGTCCCGAACACATTCCGGGTGGAGAGCCAGGGCTGAGTATCTCTGTGGGAACAGTTTTACATCCTGAATCCGGATCTCATAGCTCTCATCCTCGTACCGGAAACGCAGAGGCTGCTCTTTCCGAAACAGATATTCCCGGAAACCTTTTTTCTCCCTGCCAAAACTTGCCAGTGGGAGGCCGGCTGCCAGAACCACATCTGTTTTCCTCTCTCCCCGGCGGTAGCGGATCTCCTGTGCAATGGCTGCCATTGTCAAAAGATAATAATTGTCATTGGAAGTCTTGCTTCTCACCAGCGTCTGCCGCCCAGTTCCACACACATAAAATTTCCCATTGTACTGCAGGACATTTTGCATGGTATACGGCTCATAATCGTACCCGGTCAGTCCAGTCGGGAAACACACATGGGGAGTTTTGATGGCATAATATCCATGATCGATTCCTATAATAATAAGTCACCACATCCTTTCAGGTTTTTCTTGTTCTTTTCCAGCAGGTGGTCTTTTGGTCTGGAAAAAGAAAAAGGGCAGAACCCCGAAGAGCCCTGCCCGTAATAAAAAATACAGCCATGTATATTTGCAAATAAATACGCATAACTGTATTAGTTTAATTCTTATTAATCTTCAAACTCTTTTAACTCGTCAAGCGGTTCTTTTGAAGTATCTATTGCCATATTGTTCTTTAACCAATCAGCTTTGCTATAACCTGTTCCGGTCAATTCAAATATTTCACCTTTATACCCTACAGCTTAACCCAGCCCCATTCTATAAGTCTGTCTAAAGCCTCTTCCCATCTCGCAGATTCTCTTTTTGAATTATCAGCCATAAACTGCTTACCTGATGTAAAAATCTGAGTAGGTGAACCAAGTGTCCGTATCTTTAGTATTTGCCCATCACCATCAGCCGCATATACTAATAAAAAGGCAGAGTCCACTGGAATGTTCCCAACATCATCTAGCCCTACAACTGATTTATTTTCTTCTGGATTTCCAATAATTAACGTATTATCTTCAACCTGGAACAATTTTTTGATATCTTCACTTGTTGCTGTAGGAATTTCTTTCAAGGTTAACTGGTTATTTTCTAGGTCAGTGAGTCTACTATAGAATTGAGAAAACATCTCTTTCATGTCATCTAGCATCTTCTGCTGATGTTCTCCAAGTTCAGTATTTGCTTTATTTCGTCCTTCTGCCTCTTCATTAATTATATCCACTATATCTCGATATCGAACCCATCCAGCGTTATCATCAACATAGTTAACGGCGTTCCTAAATGTCGGTGATGCCACATACTTTAAACTGTTTAAATCTGTGAAAAAATCAACTGTATTTTTATCATTTTTGACTTTTTCTCTAAACTCATCCAGTTTCTTCATTTTATCATACTTATCATTTCCGGTATCCTTTTCACTTTCAGAAATAGCCGAAGGTTGTTTAATCAATACAAGTACTGGTAATCCTTTAGTTTTTGCATAATTGTATTCTTTCTCTGTGTAACTTATACCAGTTTCTTCATCAATTGACCCATACCTAGCACCAATAACAAGAAGATAAAAATCACACTCATCAATCATTTTTGTTATAACATTCCATTGACTTGTAGGTGCAGCATGAAATTGCTCCATTCCTACCGGAATAAAATTATTCTCTAGTGCCACACCTACCAATGCCTGTCTTTCCTTTTTAAGATCTTCATAGGTAGAACTTATAAAAATAGAAAACTTTCGTCTATTCTTCATATCAATATGCTCCTTTTATACTTATCTCTTATCACTCCAGGTTTCCGCAAAATCAAATTTCACAAACTCTACTAATAATGATACCACAAAAATGAGTTAGGGTATATTTTTATTTACATTTCTTAAGCTAATTCTCGAAGCCATTCTCTGATTTCCATTGGTGTATTTTTGCAAAAATCCCTAATCCACATTTCATGCAATCTGGACTCTGATTCTGTATTTTCTATGCTCACAGCACATCCACCTGTTTCCTGAAGTGCTTCCAAACAATCCCATTCTTTTTTAAAGTCTCCTGCAAATTCCATCCAAACTTTTATGTGATATTCCTTAAAACCAAGATGATAAATCAGATAAGTCAACCTGTCGAAATCAGCTAACTGCATTTTTTCTTTCTTAAATAATAGCCTTTTATCATGCTCGCTGCATAAATATAAAAATGCAAACTGTTCTATTTTTACCTGCTCCATATATTTCTCCCTCTTCTGTTCTTGTCTCACTTTTACAACCGATTCTACCTTGTCCAATCGTTAAAATCAATACAGATGGTGCAAAAAGTGAGACAAGCCATCCTTTTACCAGAGAGGAAGAGATTTAAGATGCCAAAGCCAAGGACACAGTCTGGTGAGAAGAATCTGATTAGCCAGCGATTGATTGAACTTCGCAAGACCCACAATATGTCTCAGCGTGATCTTGCCTATAAACTCCAGTTAGCTGGTTACGATATGGATAAAAATGTAATCACCAGAATCGAAACAAACAAGCGTTATGTCACTGATCTTGAATTAAAAGCCATTGCTGAAATCTTTCAGGTTTCATACATATTTCTCATTGATGGCAAAGATGAATAGAAGTGACAAATGGGGAAGTTCTTTTCGGGCTTCCCCATTTTATCCATCCTTATTACAGATTCAGTAGCTCTAAGATTTTCTGCATACCAGCCTGATACAAGGATTCCGCATATAGAATCCATCTCTCATTTACTTTCGTAACGTATGCATCTATCATTTTTCGTTTTTCTTTTTCAAGTCCCATTGCCTGAACCTGATCTTCATATTTTGATATTTTTTCGAGCATTTTCTGGTACACTGCATTTTCTTTCAGTTCATTTTCTACCTCATCAATCCAGGTATCCATTAGCAGTTCCAGTAATTTCTTTGTATCACTTTCGTCCTTTCCTGACACTGCTTTTTTGATTTTTCCAAGCATGGCACCATACGAAATCATCTGTGCCTGTCCCATATAGAAATGATATTCTTCTTCTATCATTTCCTTTCCGTTCTCCAGTTGGAAATATTGGTGCAGTGCCTGATGTTCGTCTGCTGTCAGACTGATTGACTGAGCCGCTTCCATAAATGTTTCTATCACTGGATACTTCTCTATAAGTTCCAGTATTTTCTTTTGCAGTCTCTGGTATTCCGCATCATGCTTTTTCAGATAGATACATACCTGTTCTCCTATCCGTATCCCCAGACATTGCTCGTTCCAGATGATATCTGGCTGTACTGACATATCGTTTTCTCCTTTCTGTGTCGTTTCCCTGTTCCAAGCACAAGACTATACCACACTTCTGGGAGAAAGCTATTCAGCAGATCTACTAAAATGACCGGGCGGATACTGTGCAACCTATCCTTTCTTTATAATAAAAAAAGGCATGGAAGAATCTTATTCTTTCATACCTACTACTTATTTCTATATTCAACTGAATACACATTCTTTTCCATTATCTGTGTATCATGTACCTATTTTCCTCTAAAAGCAAACTGTATACACTCCATACACGCCTACCATCTATACCTCATTTTACATCCAAAAGCAGTAAATCTGCTTTATGAGTAATGGCTGCCAGAATTTTCGCCTTTGCCAGCATACCTGTGGAAAACTCTTTGATTCTTTTGTCTGCCGGAAGTTGATAGCGGCGGCAGTATTCCCGGAACATGGCTCTGTCAAACCGGGGGTACATCCGGGAAAGCACGGTTTCCATATCTTTCATCGTAAGATATGTATTAAATCCCCCATTTGCCAGCACCACTCCCATCCGCTGCTTTTCCGCTTTTGTCCAGGTATGTATCTCCTTTCCGAAAACCTCTATGCTTCCTCCGTCTATGGAAATCAGCCCTAAAACAGATTTAAAGGTTGTGCTCTTTCCCGCACCGTTGGAGCCCACCAGTCCGGTAATGCAGCCTGCGGGAATTTCCATGGAACAATTTAACTCAAAGGTTCCGTAAGACTTTCTTAAATCTTTGATTTTCAACATACTCTATTCCTCCATAATCAGGTCGAAAACTGCCCGGATATCTTCCTCTGTCATGCCGTACCTTCTGGCTTTCTCTATGGCATGCTCAAATTCTGCCTCTATTTCCTTCTGCTGCTCCTGCAGCTTGGCATCCCGGTTGGCCTGGGCCACATAAGTCCCCTTTCCGTGTACGGTAATGGTAAAGCCTTCTGCCTCCAGGGTATCGTAAGATTTCTTTACTGTGAGGGCGCTGATTTTCAATTCTTTTGCCAGACCGCGCACAGAAGGAAGAATCTCTCCCGGCTTTAATTCTTCGTTTAATATCATAGTTTTTATCTGGTCCACGAGCTGCTCGTAAATGGGGACCATGGATGAGTGATGGATTATAATCTTCATGGTTTTCCTCCTCTTGTAAACAGTATATAACAGCATATAACTGTTGTCAACTGTTTTATACTGTTATATACTGTTTTTTATTTTTTAAGAGAAAAACTTACTAAATTTCTGATTATCTTTTCATAAGTTGGTAAATGCCGATATATCCCGTATTTTAGGGCTTTATCGGTATTTTCTTTTCGGAAGATACCTTGCATAAGCTGGCATTTACCA
>ENA-OQHL01001020-OQHL01001020.1-human-gut-metagenome-genome-assembly--contig:-NODE-1020-length-15974-cov-4.244463_pt1 | contig 15974 bp, 15 predicted proteins | sample MGYA00242565_ERZ504723 | MGnify/ENA primary metagenome ERZ504723 (study PRJEB26092, sample SAMD00036211) | human gut metagenome | host: Homo sapiens | study: EMG produced TPA metagenomics assembly of... | reverse complement strand
TGGTATCGCCCTTCTTAACTCTCGTCCCTTCCCGACTGGTAATAATTGACATTGCAGAATAGGCGAATTGTATACACTTTCCTCTCTTACTGCTAACGCTGTAAATACAGCATTATTCGTTAATGAACCTACGTTAACTTCATATGTCTGAACCTTTGCTTTGGTTGTATACAACACTAAAAAAAACATATTATATAAATAGTACAAGGGCAAATATAAATGCCACAGCCCGTGGTCTTCTTTTATACCTGACTACTTTATTACCTGGCATAACTCCTCCCTTAATCATTAATAATACATCAAAAGCTACCGTTCTTGTTCAAACGGCAGCTTATATTTTAATAATTCTCACTGATTATTGATATATTTCTCTCCATTCCATATCGCCTCTTTCCAGCGACTTAATCAATAATTCTGCTGTGGCAAGATTAGTTGCTAATGGAATATTATACATATCACACAGCATACATATATTATTAGAATCTGGTTCATGAAGATTTGGTGATTCCACATCTCTTAGGAAAATGACAAGATCAAGCTGATTATGCTCAATCTGGGCACAAAGCTGCTGGTCACCACCAAGATGTCCTGCAAGGAACTTGTGTATAGAAAGATTAGTAACTTCTTCTACAAGTCTTCCTGTTGTACCCGTCGCAAATAACTGATTCTTGTTCAGAATTCCTTTGTATGCAATACAGAAATTCTGCATTAATTTCTTCTTTGAATTATGTGCTATTAAACCAATGTTCATAAGAACCCCCTATCTTATGCTGTTATTTTATCAAGATTGCATTTTAATGCTATGGCTTGTTACAGCCAATATCTTTAATACTTATCTATTATCCACGGAAATCATCTGCAAATATCTCATCATCTCTGTCGACATTTCTTTGCAGATTGATATTCAACACAATTCCCATTGCCGCAAATAAATTAACAAGTGATGTTACACCACAACTAAAAAATGGAAGTGGCAAACCTGTATTAGGCAGAAGCTTTGTAACAACGCCTATATTAATAAACGTCTGGAATGCTATATACGCCGCTACACCGCAGCATATCAGCCGCCCTTCTAAGTCCTTAGCCCTTACTGCTGTAATTATACACTCTATTACGATAGTAAACAACAAAAAAATTGTAATTAAGCAGCCTACAAATCCAAGTTCTTCACCTATAACCGCAAATATAAAGTCATTCTGCGCTTCTGCTATATATCCGGCATTCTTAAGTGAAGATGGATCTTCATTATTAAGGCCTTTACCTGATAACTGTCCTGAACCTATTGCCTGAACCGCATAATTCTGCTGATATACACCAGCACTTACCGTTCCATCAGTAGAATCACTTCCGTATATGAAATCGACAATACGATTTCTCTGATATTGTTCCATAAATATAGGATCCGGTGTAGCAATAATGTATACAAGAAATGCTGCTATAAGTGGAACTACAACAAGCAGCACCATACCAATTATCTTATAACTTATCCCTGCACAGAATATAATAGTAACTACTATAAGAACAACCATAACAGTGGTAGATAAATCTGGTTCTTTAACTATAAGCAGTATAGGAACTAAAAGTACAAGTGCAATTATGACAAGAAACTTCCACGTATTAAGCCTGTCCTTATACATAGATATTACCTTAGCTAAGAATATGGCTATAATAAGCTTCATAAACTCTGAAGGCTGTATCTGAAAAGATGTACCTATGCCAAGCCATCTTTTCGCACCGTGGCTTGATTTACCTATAAGAAGTACAAGAACAAGCAGTATATTGCCTATTGCATACCAAAGCCAGTAATATTTAGTTATAAATTTGTAATCAACAAATGATATAAAAATCATCATTAAATATGCTGCAGCCATACCAGCACCCTGCTTTATGGTATAACTTGAATTAGCGCTATTTACAACCATTAACGCATATATACAGGTAATTGTTATCAAAGCAATAAGCCTGAAATTATACGATCTTAGTTTATATTTTTTAAACATAAATTCTCCACCACAATAATCCTTATTTGATTACACGTGATTATTTGTCACTATTTCTCATATCCTTAATTGGAATATTAGCATAGATTGCAGGTACAGAACCATTATCACCTTCTGATTCTGTAGATGTTATCTGGATATCAAGTCCTTCTGCATCTATTACCATGTATTTTGAAATAACTTTAATTATGTCATTTTTTATCATTTCCATAACTTCAGGAGAGCAATTAGCCCTGTCAGATACGAGCAAAAGCTTAAGTCTGTCTTTTGCTACATCACCAGAACCCTTCTTCTTAAATAAATCAAGTAAACTCATATCTTCTTCCATTCTGCCATATATGGCTCATATACTTAAGGCCTGAATTGGTCTTAGTTCTTTTTATCACCCTTAAAGAGTGATGATAACTTCTTAAAGAATCCACCCTTGCCATTAAGATCAAGGAAAGGTACATCTTCACCGAGAATTCTATGACATATATTCATATATGCCTGTCCAGCCATACTGCTGTCACCTACTAAAGGCTGACCCTTGTTAGTAGCAACTACAATATTCTCATCATCTGGAACAGCACCTATTACATTGAGCTGTAAAATGTCGTTGACATCTGCAATTGACATCATCTCACCTCTGTTGACCATATCCATTCTTATTCTGTTGACAATTAAATCCTCGCGGTCTTTTAAGCCATTAGCATCTAATAAACCTACAATTCTGTCAGCATCACGGATAGCTGAGACTTCTGGAGTAGTTACAACTAAAGCTCTGTCAGCTGCAACTATGGCATTCTGGAAGCCCTGCTCAATACCGGCTGGGCAATCAAGTAATATGTAATCAAAGTTCTCTGGATCTGCTTTAATCTCATCTACAAGCTTAATCATCTGTTCAGGTGAAATAGCTGACTTATCCCTTGTCTGTGCTGTTGGAAGAAGATACAGATAAGGACATCTCTTATCTGTAATCATAGCCTGCTTTAAACGACAGTTACCCTCTACAACATCTACAAGATTGTATACAATTCTATTCTCAAGTCCAAGTACTACATCAAGGTTTCTAAGGCCTGTATCTGTATCAATCATAACAACCTTTTTTCCAAGCTTAGCAAGACCAGTACCTATATTAGCTGTAGTTGTAGTCTTACCTACGCCGCCTTTTCCTGACGTAACAACAATAACTTCACTCATTTTATTTCCTCCAAAATTAATATACTAAGTAAATAAATACACAATAAAATAATTATGCGTAATTTTGCTCATTAAATCAAGACTTTTTTTGAATTTATGAACATTTATTCTAAAATAAACCTGTTTACACATTCAAATTTATAAATGAATATCTTCAAGTACATCCTGTGCAAAATCTTCAACATATATATTGCCTTCAAATACATATGCTATCTTAGGCTGTACGCCTTTGACCTTACTCTTTAATCTCTTCTTTATAACAACAGGAGCATCTGAACTTCTGGCTATAACATCTGCAATCTTAATCTGCATAGGATCCATATCAAGAGCAACAACAAATGCATTCTCATTGCCATTGGCACCTGCATATATATTGCCTCTTAAGCTTCCTAATACGATAACATTGCCACACGCTATAACCTTGCCACCCGGATTAACATCTCCAAGTATTACTACACTACTCTCTGTTTCAAGAACTTGTCCTGATCTTAATGTTCCTTTATAGAACTGGCATAATGGCTGTGTAAGTGTATTATCTGTCGATACATCATCTATGCTGGCACTGGAAAATACACGGCTGTGCATAACCTCTTCATTTGTATTATCATATGGTACATCTGGCAATATGCCATCTCCGGCAACCTTGGCGATTGCTCTTGCGTACACTTCATCTTTATCCTTGTTGTGTTCCATCAGACACACAATGTTAATATCCGACTCCTCAGATATAATATCAAGAATTTCCTGCTCCTCGTTGTCAGTAAGATTTCTTCCTTCAAGTGATAATGCAAGATTGGCTTTTTCAAAGAATTTGGCTGACGCCGCAAATTTGGTTCTTATTCTGTCTTTGAGCTCGTCAAATCCAAGATTATCATCGAGTTTAACAGTAATTCCATTCTTACTTCCCTTGATTACTACTGAGTTATCCAACTATCTTCACCCCTTATTTAATATTATTTATAACTATTCCATTCCATAATATATCTTATACACATCTGCTGTCAAATCCATAGATGTTGTTGATGAGTATCCGTGCTGGATACATACTGATACACATATCTGCGGATCATCGTATGGAGAATATGTTACAAGTAATGAATGGTCTGGTTCGTTAGTATTTTCCTGTGCAGTACCTGACTTAGCTGCAATCTTTAAACCAAGCTTGGCTATTGTTGAATATGAATTACCTGCGAGCATCATACCCTCGTGTACTGTACTCCATATATTACTGCTTAGTTCAACCTGATGATCAACATCAGCGTGATTATCTTCAATAAGATTACCATCAGAATCTGTAATCTTATCTACTAGTGTAAGATTATAGCAGGTTCCTGATGTAGCTATAGTTGTTACATATCTTGCAAGGTTTAATGTACTGTATTTGTGGTTACCCTGACCGATAGCTGAAGCAACTGAGTTAGTATTAGAAGCCATTGGCTCACTTTCCTCAATTTCAACACCTGCTTTAGTCGATAAACCCAAAAGGTCTGAGTATTTCTGTAATATAGTTGTTCCGTAAGTACTGTTATAATTGCCATTCTTACTACACGCAAGATTATAACCTACATTATAGAAGAATACATTACAGGAATCTCTTATCGCTGTTGCAGCCACTTCGCCACCATGTCCTGATAATCTCCAGCATTTTGGTGATGGTGTTACTTTATCAAATGAACCAGAACAATAAAATGTAGTTCCAGATGATATTATACCTGTATCCATACCTGCTATAGTTGTGCATGGCTTGTATGTTGAACCGGGTGCAGTAAATGACTGTGTTGCCCTGTTTAACATAGGACTTGCCTTATCATTAATAAGACTGTTGAAATACTTGGCATCAACGCTTCCTGACAGCTTGTTATTATCATAGCTTGGATAAGATACCATTGCTATGATATCACCATTCTTAGGATTTGTTACAACAGCAGATGCTGAACAAGGTTCTAATGCAAGCTGGGCAGGAGTTATTATTTTATTAGATATCGCATATGTCATAAAATCATATGCTCCAAGGCTTCCTGCTGCTAATGCTGAATATCTTGAATTCTCAGAATTCATATCAAGCACTCCCTGTTCATACAAAAGCATACATACCTGTCTTCCTGATATAGAACCAGAATTAATCATATATTTATACATTTTCTTATAAAATGAAGTATCTTCCCTTAAATATCCATCAATATAATCAAGAAGTGCATCATATGATTCTTGTAAACTTGTGTACTGTTCAGTAGAGAAAACATTAAGATTAATCCAATTCTTAGCTATTCCGTGTGTCAGAAGTTCTTTAAGACTTGTTCCATCTGCCTGTGTCCAGTCCTTATATACATCATCTGTTGTATCGACATTAGATGTATTAAATACCCCTCTGTCTTTAAGGCTTGTATACACATACCATATATAAAGCTGCTGTTCTTCGCTGAGCTTTCCATAAGGTGTATCACCGTCAGCTAACTCACTTCGTATCCAGTCCATTGTACTGTCCTGTTTTGAAAGAAAAGCTGAATAAACCTGTGCCTCCGTGTCTGTACTCTGTTCAGCGATATGCTTTATTGACACAATATTGTTATCAATAAGTGCAAAATATACTTCTTTAGCAAGAATGTATACAGTATCTACACTTCCGTTAGAAGTATATGAATACTTGGTATCACCACTTGTCATATAAGTAAGAAGTATCTGTACAAGTCTGTCCTCAATTGCATTATAAAGATTTTTCTGAAGATTAATATCGATTGTAAGGTACACATCATTGCCAGTCTCTGGGTCTGTCTCACCAAGTACCTCTGTAATTCGTCCTACTGTATCTACATAAACCTGTCGTTCACCCTTAGTACCTGAAAGCACTGATTCCATACTCTTCTCAATGCCACTCTTACCTACAGTATCGTTACTGTCGTACTTATCTCCAAGTGTTTCTAACTCGCTTGTAGATACTGTACCTGTGTATCCTAATATCTGTGAGCAGTATACACTGTCCACATATCTTCTTATATATTGTTCTTCTACTGTAACACCTGTCAGATCATCTGAACTCTCAAGTATTGCCGCAACAGTTTCATCTGATACCTCATTGGCAATTGTAAAAGAAATGTATCTGTTATATGAATTAGCAGACATATATCTTCTTAAATTAACAATCATAAGTGCATGGTCAACAGAAAAACCTGCTGCTTCTACCATATACCCCTGTGATTTAAGGAAACTAACTGTTGATGAAAGAACCGTTGCCTGATTTTTTTGAACTATCAGACGCAACAACAACCTCATACTTTTCACATAACTGTCTGAAAAGCTCCTGTGCTGTTACATTTCTTTCTTCATCACTAAGCTCACTTATTGAACGTTTGCCATATATATCCCTTAAAAATCTTAAAAGTTCATTATCCTTTATATTGAATACATACTGTCCGTCTTCATATACAATAGGAAAATCATTAGAATATGTATCTCCCTTTGCCTCAATAATATCAAGTGTCTTATCTATTGAAGCATTAAGCTTTTCATTCTTCTCTGCATTATTGTTATATTTACCGCTGTCACTTATTCTTACGGCATATGCAAGGTCATTATAAGCAAGAAGCACACCATTCTTGTCGAATATTCTTCCTCTTGTCGCCGCAACGCTCATATCTTTCTGTATAGAACTTGATAAATCTTTTACATAAGACTCTCCATTGATTATCTGCAATCCAAACAGCCTGTTAATAAGCACGCCTACCAATATGGCAAATACCAATATAAGTGGAAAAATTCTTGATTTGAAAAGACTTAATATATACTCAAATACTTCCTTCATCTAATATACCTTTTTTCCTTTTCTTCCATTGAATATCTAATATTGAATCGAACTTCATCAAAGGATAATACAATACCAATGCTACAACTAATGTATACACAACCTCCGGCATAATAAATCTTCTTAAAAAGAAGTCTACATTCAGCCTGTTGTGTAATAAGAAATTGCCTATATATGATAAAAATTCAAAAACAAAATCAGATGCCATTATCATTGCCAATGGAATAAGGACTTCAACCTTCTCATATTCTTTATAAAATATTCCCGAAAAATATCCTATGTATACAAAAACCAATGCTGAAAATCCAAACAGTGAAGAAAAGAAAAGATCATACATAACACCTGATAAGAAGCCTACTAACATTCCTTCATTCCTGCCTTTAAAAAAGCCAAACAGCACCGGCAGTATTATAAGCAGATTAGGTGTAATGCCACCTATTCCGATAGCATTGCCAAATGTAACCTGTATCAGATAAAATAATAATATTAAAATTATTTCTGCAACTTTCCTTTTCATAACACTCCTGCTTTAAATCACTGATTTTTCATTTCCGTTATAATAAGTACCTCTTGAAGATTATTAAAATCAACTGCTGGGACAAGATAACCTGACTGTGTCAGATTATTAGAGTCCGCTGTTACATCCTTTGCATATCCTATAAGAATTCCCTGAAGATATTTGTCGCTGATATTGGAAGTAACTATCTTATCACCATTTCTTACTGTTATATCAGCCTTAATATGGTTAAGATGTACAAGACCACTGTCAGAAAGCTCAATATCTCCCTCAACTATACAGGTATCATTAGTATCTATTAACATTCCACTTACTGAATTATTATCTTCAATAATTGTCTTGACTATGGAATAATTCTTTCCTACCTCAGCAACTATTCCAACAAGACCACCACTTGCAATAACATTCATATCTTTCTTAATTCCGTCATCAAGGCCTTTATCTACTTTAAATGCCTTAGACCAGTTATCTGTTGTAACACCGATAACTCTTGCACCTACTTTAGTATAGCCCGGATACTTCTCGTCAAGCTTATATAGCTCTCTAAGACGTGTAAGTTCATAGGAATCCTGTCTTAACTGGTTGTTCTCTTCTGTCAGATTATCTATTTGGTTCTTTAACTCATTATTCTCGTCTAATACAACTGAGATTTCCTGTAAAGTAGTAACTTTATCATAGGTCCAAAGTCCAAGATTATTCATTCCCTTCTGCAACGGAACAACAACCATAGAAACAGCATTTCTTAAAGGTGCTACAAGACTATCTGTAAAGAAGCTTGTTGAAACAAATATTATACATACAACCGTCACTGCAATAAGAATGTATCTTGATGTCATATATGAAGATAATTTTTTTCTCATATTACCTGTCCTTAATCATAATTTTTATCTTGTGGAGTATATGCAACCTTAGAAAACTGTGGGTTATTTACTACTCCTATAAGACCTCTTACAACACTTTCAGAAGGCTGGTCTACGATATTAACATTAAGATTAGTCTCCTGCTTTATAAACTGTTCAAGATTGTTAATCTGTGATGTACCACCTGATACATATACACCATTCTTAATAATATCAGCTGCAAGTTCTGGTGGAGTTCTCTCAAGTATAACTTTGATTGCATCCATAATTGAGTGAAGTGCATCAACAATTGCATTATAGACAACATCTGATGATACATCTACGCTTACAGGAAGTCCTGAAAGTACATTACGTCCAAAGCCGAGTGCAAATGTTTCTTCAACCTTTACCGCACTTCCAAGTTCCTTCTTTAAGCTTTCTGCTGTCTTGCTTCCTATTACAAGATTGTATACCTTTTTAACATTATTGATAATGCAGTCATCAAGCTTATTACCACCAATCTTGATTGACTTGCTTATTACAATACCACCTAATGACAATACAGAGATTTCTGTTGTCTCTGCACCGATATTAACCATCATAATACCTCTTGACTTAGTTACATCAAGACCTGCACCGATTGCATCTGCAACTGGCTTATCAACGATATATATATTCTTGGCTTTAACCTTTGAATCAGCAACAAGTTCATAAAATGCTCTCTTTTCTACTTCAGTAACATCAGTAGGAACTGCAATATAGAAATCATTATTGCCTGTATTCTTCTTATCTCCATTAACCTTATTAAAGAAATTAAGAAGCAAAGTCTGCATATTCTCAATATCTGCAATCACACCAAACTTAACCGGGAACGAAACATCAATATTCTCTGGTGCTTTCTCATACATTTCATATGCTTCATCACCAAATGCTAAAAGGTCTTTCTTATTAGCAATGGCTATAATGTTCTTCTCATTTAATATTGTATCTTTTTCTTTACAGCACATTTTAAAATTACTTGTACCAATATCAATTCCATATACGTTAGACATATTTTCTTCCTTTCCTGTAGCAACAATTCTATTGTCTCAAATAACCACATTCATTAAGACTTGTGAAATTATTATCTCCAATAATTATATGATCTATCAGATGTATTCCAAGAATAAGCCCCGCCTTTCTTATCTGCTCTGTAACACTTATATCCTGCGGACTTGGTGCTGGATCACCGCTTGGGTGGTTGTGAATAAGAACTATGCTTACCGCTTTGTTCTTACAAGCCTCACTAAACACCTCTTTAACTGAAACAAGTGAGCTGTTCACCGTTCCGATTGATATAACACTGTCCTTAAGAAGATTAAGCCTGCTGTCAAGCATTACAAGAACAAGACGTTCTTTGGTTAAATGTCTCATATCCTGCATATAATACTCAGCAATAGCATATGGCGATGAAAAATCCAGTCTTTTCCCTGCTGACTGCTTGGCAAGTCTTCTTGACAACTCACAGATACACTTTAACTGTGCCGCCTTCGCAAGCCCTATTCCCTTGATATCCATAAGTTCATCAATAGACATATCAAATAGTCCTAACAATCCTTTGTTATGGGACTTGTCAAGAATATCCTTTGCAAGCTCTCCCGCAGGCTTTCCTGATACACCAGTCTTTATTATCGCTGCGATAAGCTCTGTATCAGTAAGCGACTGTTCACCAAGTGCTATACATTTCTCGTATGGTCTTAAGTCTTTAATACAATCTTTGTCACATATTAAATTGTCATTCATAAAATCTTAGATAAGATTTACCCTAAATAAATTTATATATAACAATTGCGAGTATAACGCCAATAATACTGGCAATTGTTATCTTAATCTGAATTGAAAATGTAAGAACAATAAATCCCAGATTAAGAATAACAGGACTCTCCATAAGTCCCGCCCCAAATGACTGGCCATATGAAAGCCAGCTAAGTGCTGGTATGCCCGATGTTATCTCAGCTATAAGCCCACCCAGCACAATACCTATAAGAATGAACAGTATAAGAAACCAGCCATTCTTGTACTTGGAAATACTACTCATATTCCTCCATTCTTGCGTATTAATATTAATAATACGCTAACATTTTATCAACTTTTTTATAAGAATACAATATTAACTATTCAATATATTATAATATTATTAAAAAACTGACTAATGTAGTATAACACAATTACTAAATCTTAAGAAGCCCTTTTTCATACATTTTCTGCATACTCATCATAATTCCAAGCTTAGCGTGGTACCATGTAAGACCACCCTGGAAATATACAGCATATGGTTCTTTTACAGGACCATCCGCACTAAGTTCTATTGATGACCCCTGTACAAATGCACCTGCTGCCATAATAACATCTGAATCATAACCTGGCATTGCCCAAGGCTCAGGTGTTACAAAGCTGTCAACTGGTGCTGCTGCCTGAATACCCTTACAGAAAGCTATAAGACCTTCCTCTGATTTTAACTCAACTGCCTGAATAATGTCATATCTTTCCTCTGTGGCATCAGGGACGCACTTAAATCCAGCCTTTTCATATACATTTGCTGCAAATACAGCGCCCTTAAGTGCACCGGCAACTACAGTTGGTGCAAGGAATAATCCCTGATAGAAATCTTTGTTGACACCAATTGTTGCACCAACCTCTTTTCCAAGACCCGGTGAAGATAATCTGTAAGCTGCCTGTTCAATGCAGTCTTTTCTTCCTGCTATATATCCTCCACAAGGTGCAAGTCCGCCACCTGGATTTTTAATAAGTGAACCGACAACCATATCCGCACCGACTTCTGATGGTTCAATCTTCTCAACAAATTCACCATAACAGTTATCTACCATACATATAACGTCTGGTTTGATATCTTTAATAAAATGTATAAGCTCGCCAATTCTTTCAACAGATAATGTCGGACGCGTTGCGTAACCCTTAGAACGCTGTATAGTAACAAGCTTAGTCTTTTCATTAATAGCTTTTCTTATTCCATCATAATCAAAGCTTCCGTCATCTAACAGATCAACCTGTCTGTATGATATATTGTATTCTGCAAGACTTCCCTTTGATGGTCTTATTCCTATAATCTCATCCATAGTATCATATGGCTTGCCAACTGGCGATAAAAGCTCATCACCTGGTCTTAAATTAGATGAGATAGCTACATTTAAAGCATGTGTTCCACATATAATCTGTGGTCTTACAAGTGCGTCCTCTGTCTTGAATATATCTGCATATACTCTCTCAAGAGTATCTCTTCCCTCATCATTATATCCATATCCGCTAGTACCTGAAAGGTGCATCTCAGCGACCCTGTTCTTCTGCATAGCCGCTATAACCTTTAACTGGTTATACTCAGCCACTTCATCAATAGCTTCAAATCGTTCCTTTAAATTTTTCAAGTACATTATTGCCATAATTGTATACAGCTTCATCAATTTCCAAGCTTGTCCGCAATATCATTTCCTTCATTATCTTTCTCCTGTATTGTTAATTTTGCATTACTTAATAATACCACTATCTTTAAGCTTATCAAGCATATAATCCATAATTTTAACGCAATCATAATCATATTCGTTAATATTAATCCAGTCAATAACTTTTTCTCTCCTGAACCACGTAAGCTGTCTTTTTGCAAAATGTCTTGTATCGCCTTTAATCTGTTCCTTTAATAAGGCGATGCCATTTTCATCAATAGTACTTCCATAAGGCTCACCCAACGTATCCCAGTAATCAAGAATTTCTTTATAGCCTATGCCCTGCATAGAAGTATTATCCCTGCTTATGCCTATTTGGGTAAGCAACTGCATTTCATCAATAAGACCATCATCGAACATAATATCAACTCTTTTATTAATCCTCTCATAAAGATTATCCCTTATGTCATTGAGAACAAAATATTTATAATTATATGGTGAATCTTTTTTTCTCTGCTCCTCGTTGTGTTCAGATATTCTGTTGCCAGTCTGCTTGTAATATTCCAGTGCCCTTACAACTCTTTTTACATTTCTGTAATGTATGCTCTCTGCTGATTTAGGATCCACATTTTTTAACATCTCATAAAGATACACAGCACCTTTTTCTTTTTCAAGCTGGTATAACTCCTGTCTATACGATGTATCCGCATCGTTGTCTTCAAATTCTATATCATACAATAAAGCCTGTATATAAAATCCTGTACCACCTACAATCATAGGTATATAGCCGTCATTTCTTATCTGTTCTATAGCCTTTAGTGCTTTTTCTTTAAATATTGTGACATTAAACTCCTCTGTAGGTTCTATCTCGTCTATAAGATAATGCTTTACGCCTTGCATTTCAGAAGATGTAATCTTAGCAGTTCCTATGTCCATATGCCTGTATACCTGCATAGAGTCTGCACTTATTATCTGTGCCCCAATCTTTTTTGCAAGCTTTATAGAAAGAGAAGTCTTTCCGACAGCAGTTGGCCCTGTAAGTATAATTAAAGGTTGTTTACACATACACTATTCCCCTTTTACACTATTCGTTTAAATTTCTTTTCTATATCATATTTACTCATAACTATAAGCGTTGGCCTGCCGTGTGGGCAGTTATATGGATTGTCAGCTTTCATAAGTTCTTCCATAAGTTCCTTTGCTTCTTCATATGATATTTCGTTATTGCCCTTAATAGCCGCCTTGCACGACATAGATGCCACCTTTTCTGTAAGTATATCCATATCTGTCATTCTGCCATCCTGCATAAGACCATCTATAAGGTCAGTTAACATCTGCCTGTAATCAAGCTTCGGAAAACCTGCCGGTATTCCTGTTACTTTATATTCATTGCCGCCAAATTCTTCTATCTCATATCCAAGCTTATTAAATATTGACATATTCCTTTTAAGTACTTCTTCCTCATTCATATTAAGAGTAAGAATAATAGGCGGCATAAGCATCTGTGTATCAATTTTTTGAGTTCTTAATTTATTCATCGTCTTCTCATAAAGAACTTTTTCGTGTGCTGCGTGCTGATCCATCATATAGAATCTGTCCTCAAATTCTATAAGCCAGTATGTATCAAATAATTGTCCTATTATCCTGTAATTATTCTTATTCTTCTCATCTAGAAGCTTATCCTCAAATAAAGATATCTGCCTGCTCTCCTCTGCATTTTCTTGAATTATACTGTACAATATCTTCTTTAATAAGTTTATCAGACCTCACGGTTTCAAATGGCTCTGGAAGCCTTGTTTTATTCATAATCGAAGATTCATTAGCGATAACCTTATTCTCATTTATAGCACCTGAACCTGCCGGTACACCATATTGCTTGACCGTAGCACCTGAGCCTGCCGACATATTATGTTGCGTAGCCGCAGCACCTGAATCTGACGGTACATTTTGCTGTACTCCCGTTGCACTATACCCAGCCATCTGCTTCTGTTCTTCTGCCTTCTTTTGCTCCAGCTCATCATTATGAATTTTATTCATAAACTGTCCATCTGGTTCAACTTTTGCCACAAGTTCTTTTCCCTTAAGCGTTGATAATATTGAATCATATACGAAATTGTATACATACTCGTTATTCTGAAATCTCAATTCCATCTTGGTAGGGTGGACATTCACATCAATTATATCCGGACTTATCGTAAAATGTATTACAGTGAACGGATAATTATGAGGCATTATAAAACCTTTATAAGCTTCCTCAATTGCCTTATTAATTATATTGCTCTTTATATAACGTCCGTTAATGTAATAATTCTCGTAAGTCCTGTTACCTCTGTTAATAAAAGGTTTCCCTATATAACCCTCAATCTTAATACCCTGTGTCTTTGCATTAATATCATACAGATTAGCAGTTATATCACGGCCATACACATTATATATAATATCCTTTAATTTCATATTTCCTGATGTATGAAGCTTATTCTGGTTATTATTAATAAATCTGAATGAAACCTCAGGATGTGATAAAGCCATATACTGCATTAACGCATTAATGTATCCTGCCTCTGTCATCGCTGACTTTAAGAACTTTCTTCTGACTGGTGTATTAAAGAACAAATTTCTTATAATAAATGTTGTTCCATCAGGTGCACCGATATCTTCAACAGATATAACCTCGCTGCCCTCTGACTGATACCTCGTTCCTGTTATATCATCCTTAGTCTTGGTTATTAATTCAATCTGCGATACTGCCGCTATACTCGCAAGTGCCTCACCCCTGAAACCAAGTGAGGATACAGTTAAAAGGTCTTCAATTGACTTAATCTTACTTGTGGCGTGTCTTTTAAATGCAATATCTATCTCATCTTTCTTAATACCTGAACCATTATCAGTAACCCTGATAAATGAAATTCCGCCTTCCTTTGCTTCGACAGTTACAGCAGTCGCCCCGGCATCTATTGCATTTTCAACAAGCTCTTTTACAACAGAAGATGGTCTTTCTATAACTTCTCCTGCCGCTATTTTATTAATTGTATTCTGATCAAGTAACTGAATTCCCATATTAACCCTCACTTCACATTAATTCTCATTAACAAAGTATCTGTTCTTAACCTTGCCCTGAAGCTTATAAAGAATATTAAGCGCATCGATTGGTGTCATATTGCTTATATCAAGCTCTTTTATATCCTTTATTATATCATCGTCCTTTACAGTATCAAAAAGTGTCATCTGCTTTACTTCCAGTTCATTGACCTTCTTATAACGGTCATTCATCTTCTCCACTTTCTTTGAATACTGTGCAATATCCTTTGCCTTTTGTGATATATCTGCATCACTGAGTTCTACAACAAGTTCCTTAGCCCTGTTTAATACATTTTCTGGAACACCTGCTAATTTGGCCACCTGTATTCCATAACTCTTATCTGCACCACCTTTTATAATCTTTCTTAAAAATACGATGTCATCCCCGCACTCTTTAACTGCTATACAGTAATTATTAACGCCGTCAAGTGTTCCTTCAAGTTCTGTCAATTCATGGTAATGAGTTGCAAACAATGTCTTTGCTCCTAATATCTTAGTGTTTGCAATGTGTTCGACAACCGCCCACGCTATACTAAGACCGTCAAATGTACTTGTGCCTCGTCCTATCTCATCAAGAATTATAAGGCTATTAGATGTCGCATTACGGAGAATATTAGCAACCTCTGTCATCTCAACCATAAATGTAGACTGTCCGGAAGCCAGGTCATCAGATGCACCTACTCTTGTAAATATCCTGTCTACAATACATATATTAGCAGAGTCTGCAGGGACAAAGCTTCCTGTCTGTGCCATAAGGACAATAAGAGCTGTCTGCCTCATATATGTTGACTTACCAGCCATATTAGGTCCTGTTATTATCGCAACCCTGTTGGAATTATTATCAAGATATGTATCATTGGCTATGAACATATCATTGCTTATCATCTTCTCAACTACTGGATGCCTTCCATTCTTTATATCAATTACACCCTTATCGTTAATCTTAGGCCTTACATAATTATTCTGTGTCGCAACAACTGATAATGAAGCATATGCATCTATCATAGCAACCGCTTTTGCTGTACCCTGTATGCGGACTACCTGCGAGGCAATACGCTCCCTTACCTCGCTGAAAAGGTCATATTCCAAAGAATAAAGCTTATCCTCTGCACCAAGAATTAC
>ENA-OQHL01001018-OQHL01001018.1-human-gut-metagenome-genome-assembly--contig:-NODE-1018-length-15987-cov-2.851261_pt1 | contig 15987 bp, 16 predicted proteins | sample MGYA00242565_ERZ504723 | MGnify/ENA primary metagenome ERZ504723 (study PRJEB26092, sample SAMD00036211) | human gut metagenome | host: Homo sapiens | study: EMG produced TPA metagenomics assembly of... | reverse complement strand
ACGCCCACGGCGATATCATGAGTACCTACACAAACGATACTGACGCGATCCGCCAGCTGATCGGCCAGTCGCTTCCGATGGTCTTCCAGTCTTCTCTCACGATCACGGTCATGCTTCTCATGATGATCTATTACAGTGTGTGGATGACTCTCGTTGTGTGCCTCTTCTCCGCTCTCATGCTGACCGTCACGAAGAAATTCGGCGGCGCAAGCTCCCGCTACATGATGGCACAGCAGAGATCCCTCGCGAAGGAGGAAGGTTTCATCGAGGAGATGATCCAGGGACAGAAGGTCGTCAAGGTCTTCTGCCATGAGGACGAGTGTAAGAAGGATTTTGACAAGTTGAACGAGCAGCTTTTCTCCGACGGTGAGCAGGCAAACCGTTATGGCAACTCCCTGATGCCGATCTTAAATAACGTGGGCAACCTGATGTATGTGGTCCTCGCCATTGTCGGCGGACTCCTCGTATATCTCAAAGCCCCGAACTTAAGTCTCAGCGGTTCCGGTGTTGTCACCATCGGTGTGATCGTCTCCTTCCTCGGTATGGCAAGACAGCTCTCCCAGACCATCGGTCAGGCCTCCATGCAGGTTGCCATGATTGCCATGGGTCTTGCGGGCGCTTCCCGTGTGTTCGCGCTGATCGACGAGGAGCCGGAGGAAGATGAGGGGTATGTGACTCTTGTACGCGCGGAATGGGGCGCTGACGGCGTCTTAAAAGAGACAAACGACAAGAGCGGAATCTGGGCATGGAAACACCCGCATAAGGCGGACGGAACCGTCACTTATACTCCTTTAAAGGGCGATATCCGTTTAGAGGATGTGGATTTCGGATACACGCCGGAGAAGCTTGTGCTTCATGACATCACACTCTACGCGAAGCCCGGTCAGAAGATCGCCTTCGTCGGCGCCACAGGTGCCGGTAAGACGACCATCACGAACCTGATCAACCGGTTTTATGATATTCCGGACGGCAAGATCCGGTACGATGGGATCAATATCACAAAGATCCAGAAACCGGATCTCAGGCGGTCTCTCGGCGTTGTTCTTCAGGATGTGAATCTCTTTACGGGTACGGTTATGGAGAATATCCGTTATGGACGACTGGATGCCACCGATGAAGAATGCATGGCGGCTGCAAGGCTTGCGAATGCGGATGATTTTATCCAGAGACTTCCGGAAGGTTATAATACGATGCTGACCGGCAACGGCGCCAGCCTTTCGCAGGGGCAGAGACAGCTCATTTCCATCGCGAGAGCAGCTGTCGCTGATCCTCCTGTGATGATCCTTGACGAGGCGACGAGTTCGATCGATACGAGAACGGAGGCGCTGGTTCAGGAGGGCATGGATAACCTGATGATGGGACGTACCGTCTTTGTCATCGCCCACAGACTTTCTACGGTACGCAACAGTAAGGCGATCATGGTTTTAGATCACGGGCATATCATTGAGCGTGGGGATCATGAGACGTTGATCGCGCAGAAGGGTGTGTATTATCAGTTGTATACTGGGGCGTTTGAGTTGGAGTGATGGCTCTTGCCTCGTAAATTTCAACTTAGATGTTGACTTAAGATGTAACTTGGATTCTATTGTAAAAGCCCTGTTGCACTGGCATGTGGATTGCTGGTGCGGCAGGGCTTTTTGCAGCTATGTATATGGAAGAATATGTGAGGGCAGATTCTGTGGGTTGATTCATTGTTGCGGGGACGCGCCGGTACCCCTCCGGTCCCGGGCCTTGAGGAATTCCGGGAGGGTTCCTCTAAGCTTGCAGAAGAATGCTAAGGGCGGAGGGCAGGATTGTTCGTCCGGCAGTTTAATCGTCAAATGCAATGCGCCGGGATGGAATGTACGATGCGGGAAGTAATACTGGAATCCCATTTTGCGGATGATATCTAATACATTGAGGATATATCCGAACAGCCTTGTATTCCAAAAGAGCGTATCGATGAGTTGGACAGTCTCTGTCATCCGTTATCATTTCAACGAAGATGCAAGGGAAACAATGCAGGAGAAGATTAACCGGACGCTGGTTACAGAAGCAAACCGAATGGCAGTTTATTAAAATTATGTAGATGTAATTGAAGAAAAAACATGATATTATGTGAGTAACAAATCGGAATTTTGTGGAGGCACATCAATGGAAACGATTTACGAAAAGTATATGGCACTTCCCATAGATAAGGGACTTTTATGTTTAGAATATGGAGATATTGCAGACCCGTATTTTTGCTATCCCGTCAACGCAAAGCCAATCGGATTTGAAGGATGTATTCTGTATTGCTTTTTGCCGGAATATGGAGAAATGGTATTTGCCTGCAATCCAGAAAGTTGTGTAGACCAAAATGTATATCCATTAGCGGCAAATTTTGAAGATTTTATCCGTTTAATCTTGGCTTGTGGTACTGCTAACCCATTGGAGCAAATCGTTTGGATGGATAAAAATAAATTTGAAGAACACATGGCAAACGAAGAAAAAATACTGACCGATGAGCAGAGGACAGCGGCACAACAGCTACAGCGGGCATTAAGTTTGTTACCAATAGAAAATCCGTTTGAATATGTCAAATCCATTCAAAAAGATTTTGATGGTAGTAAAATACAATACAGTGATGAATACTATGAAGTTACCGGCATAGAGAACCCTAAAGGAACTAACACCCAAGATAAGCATTTAGTTGAATTTGAACCTGTCGTTTTTGAATTTAACCGCAAACAAGATAGCGACTAACAACTTCCAGTTTGTCTGCTTATTAAGCGGCTCGTTCCAAATGGATCGAGCCGCTTTTGCTTACATCATCCTCTGTCCCTGCCGCTGCTCCGGGAAGGGTGGCTCCAAGCGGCGCAGCAGGCCGAACTCTGTTTTTGTCACGCAGTCATTTCCCATGCAGTCCTGACCGTATCGCTCAAAATCCATGTAGCCGTCCAGCTCATAGATGGCCTTCATCGTCCAGCCCCAGCGTTTCCTGCAATCGCTGCTGACCGTAACCGTAGGCATCCTCCGTGATGCGCTGGTAGTTATCCAGGTCTTGCAGGAACTCACAGGCTCCACGCAGCGTATCCGACCGCTCCGCCTCCAGCACGGCGGCGTAGGTCAGGAGCGCACCGTCCTGTTGCCAGATGTCCTCCAAGGCTTCGGCAAAATCGTTGTAATCCTCCACGGCGGGCAATCCGTATCACGGATCAGATCCCCGATGTAAGGCACCTTGAAGCGAATATCACAGAGCATGGCATCCGCGAAAACATCGATATCAAGGTAATTTTTCACAGCGTCGAGGTATTTCTCATCAGCGGGGAGGACGAGGGTGTAGTCGGGCTTTCCATCGACACGCAGCGTCATGCGGAGCATCTCATCCCTGCTCTCATCCCGCCAAGGCTCTGCAGGCGAAAGATAGCTGCGCTCGATCCCCATATCCGGCGTCAGCAAGCTGCGGGCGTTAGGAACAAAGGCACTGCACCGAGCATCCTTTTGAACACAACTTGTTTTTCGGTCTCGCTCAGAATCTGCGGTGCCGTCATCGGCGCATTGGGAGCAACTGTGTTCGTGACATCGGTGGTGACGATGCGGTACAGCCGGTTGCTTGACGAACATATATCCGATATTCTATACTAGAAGAAAACCTTAAGGATACCAAATATAGATTGAAAAGGATGGAATAAAAAGCATGGAGAAATTGATCTTTTCGCTGGTTTTGCTATTGACTACAAAAATCATTTATCTGATCACAGGAAGAAACCGACGGCAGATAGCGCGTATCCCCAAAGGGATGGCAATCTTATGCCAGCCGCCAGGACAACGGTATGTCGCTTATGCAGTAGGCGTATTCCAACTTCTTTTTGTTGCCTTTTTCCTCGTACTTTACATAAAAGACGGCGCACCTGCAGATGCGCGGCTGATGTGGAGCCTGCTCGTCATAACCTCAATCTTGAGCTGCATGCTTCTGATTTTCTGCGGGAATGTGGCAGGTCGGGACTGCGTTTATTTTAACAGCAGGGAAGTCCGGATTGAAAAGCCCTTTCGCAAGTCCAGAACCTTTCAGTGGGAGGAAATCCGAAAAGTAGACGGTAACTTTGACAATGCAGTCAACTTATATCTTCTGGATGGAACCAAGGTTCTTACCGCAAGGCTCGGAATGGTAAATTATGATGTATTTTGCGATATAATCAAGAAAACATGCCCAGAAAAGATTGCCAGCTACTATTGTTCCCATATGTACGAAGAACCGCAAAAATGTATTCTACGCTATGGCTCCGAGTATTATCTTCTGGCAACTATGGGCATCGGCATTCTCCTGATTTATATGGCAAGTCTGGTGCCCGCAGCAGCGGAGAACAGCATCATACAGCAGTTTCTGCAGGGTGATTTCTCCCAGAGGTTTGCGCTTTGGTTTGCACCTGTCTGCGGAGTCATCAGTATCGTGTTCCTGGTCGTGATGCTCAATACAAATATCCGGTATTCACAGGAAAAAATGACCATCAAATACCCACTGCACAGAAAACGTGAACTTTACTGGAGAAACATCCAAAGAATCGAAATGGCTGCAGTGAAAAAAACGGAAAAAGCGGATTGGATGAAGCTGCGGCTGTACACACGGGAAGGTACTTACAAGATCAGTTTCAAATTCCTGACACATGGAAAAGATGAATTTTTATCCATGCTTTTCAAGATGATTCAAAAATATGGAATTTCCTGCATGCAAACAGATAAATAAACAGAGTTAAGACGGAGATCGGAGCGACCAAGCGAAAGAAAATCCGTACTGTGGACTTCTGCGACACACTGGCGGCAATTCTTAAGACAGCCAAAGCCGAACAGCACAAAAACTGCTTCCGATACGGAGAACTGTACAGTCTCAACTATTACAGTGAGGTCAAAGAAAAAGACCGTACTTATTACGAGGTTTACAGTCTGCCGAGAACGGAAGAAGTCCCTGAGGGATACAAGGAAATATCCTTTGTCTGCCTCAGACCGGACGGAGCGTTTGAATCGCCGAGTACGGTAGGGATTATGTGCAGAGCGGCAAGGAAAAAGGTTGAGGGGTTGGAGGACTTTCATTTCCACCAGCTTCGTCACACATTCACAAGCAATCTGCTCTCAAATGGGGCAGCACCGAAAGATATGCAGGAGCTTCTCGGACACGCTGATGCCAGTACCACAATGAATATCTACGCTCACGCTACAAGGGAAGTGAAGCATACCTCCGCAAGGCTGCTGGACAAGGTAGTCGGCGGTGAATAACAAAAAGTTTCCCTTGTTTTCGCTCATAAGGGCAAAAACAAGGGAAAATACATAAGGGTTGAGAATTACACTGGCGAAAAGCCTTGAAAATGCAGGGTTTATAGAGGATTGAATAGATAAATCGGGTTTTGTAGTGGAGGTATTTATATGAAAGAAATTAAGATTGAGTTATTGGGGATTGCAACAATACTTTTAGGAATTGTTTTGAAAGCAAACAGTTTCTTTGAATATTTTCTTGGTGTTCTTGGATTTGGAATCGCTGTAGCTGGCTGTTTTCTGAAAGATAAATACAAATAACTTCATATTTATCGGGGAGCAAATAGAACAAAAATCGGAATTTGGAGGAACTTATGATGAAAAAAATGATAATGGCATTATGTATATTTATCCTGAATTATTCACGGCAAAGCCGTAATCGTGGCTGAAAGCCACATAGTTACTGTATTTTAATTGCCTATTGCTTTTAATTGCTTTTCACTTCAAAGCAATAGGCAAATTAAAATAAATTTTGATGGAGGCGACTTATCCTCCGATGCAGGCTTACTCCTCATCAAAGAGTTCATAAGCAAACTTGGCATTGAACGGCTTTTAAACCGTTCATTTAAGACCAATGATTCTGCATTGTTTCGATATCATACGGACAAAGATAACCTTCTCCAGATGATATATATGATCATGGCCGGTTACTTCGAAGATGATGCTTCGGATGAACTGATCAATGATCCTGTTTTTAAAGCTGTACTTGAAAAATCCGCATTAGCATCTCAGCCAACCGTATCAAGATTCTTTAACCGCATGGATGAAGACACTTTAAAGCAGTTCCAGGAGATCAGCCGGATACTCAGAAAAAGGATCTACAGCATCCAGATGCCTCAGGCCGTGATCCTGGATCTGGATTCTACGCTCCTCGCAGCATACGGCAAACAGGAAGGCAGGGCATTTAACTTCCATTATCAGAGTAATGGCTACCATCCGCTCGTCTGTTATGACGGAATCACTGGTGATCTAATAAAAATTCAACTCCGTGATGGAGCGGCTTATTCCTGTACCGGTGTAACCGATTTCCTGCAGCCGATTCTCGACGAGTACCTGAATGATTATCCAACTATCCATCTCCTGCTTCGCGGCGATAGTGGTTTTGCAACTCCTGATCTCTATAAGCAGTGTGAGGAAAACGGAACAAGCTATGTCATCCGGCTGAAGGAAAACAAGGTTCTCCGTGAAAAAGCGTCGTTTCTTGCAGATGCACTTACCAGTCGGACTCAAAATAACAAGGTAGACTACGCTGTGGTTTACGGTGAATTCATGTACAAAGCTGGTCCATGGCCTTATGAAAGACGCGTTGTGTGCAAGGTTGAGAAGCCAGAAAACCAAATGGTTTACATGTATACCTTTATCGTCACAAACATGGATTCCTCACCGGAATACCTCATCAAATTTTACTGCAAAAGAGGTCTGATGGAAAACTTCATCAAAGAAAGCAAATCTGGTTTTGATTTTTCTGCGGTGAGCAGTCACAATAGAATTGTAAATGCAAACAGAGTCCAGGTACATGCTCTTGCCTACAACATATTTAATTGGTTTAGACGATTGGTATTATCAGCAAAAATGCAGAAACAACGCATTGATACCGTTCGTTTAAAACTGCTGAAGATTGCTGCAAAAGTAGTCCATTCAGCAAGATATATCACATTCAAGCTGTGTAGCAGCTGTCCATATAAAGAAGAGTTTTATGACACCCTTTCTGCAATAGGTAAGCTGAATGTACAGCTGGAATAGCAACCGTCAACGAACCTTGACAGCATGATAATTGCTCAAAAACTCGTCATAGGTATTTTATACCCTTTTTTCTGACAAATTGAGAGAAGTTATGGCTGCATGGATCATTTTTTCAATTCATGGTGCAAGGTTTAGGTTAGAAATTGCTCCGTGAATAATTCAGGATAAGTTTTTACACTGACATATTCGCTAGTTGTTTTACTTCTGCATTCATTTGTGACAGTTAGTTCCCTTCCGTTGAGGCAGATGTAGCTGTCCCTGTCTGCATGGTACTCCATGTTTTCCCTTCTACTGATGTCTTTTTTGTATTTTCGGGTCTTCGAAATCTCATAGTTCTGCGGCTTTATATAGGCGGTCTGTCCGTTTTCCTCAATGAAAAGATAGTTTTCTTCACTTTCGTACCCGGCATCTGCAACGACTTCTGAATACTTAAATCCCAGGTGATTCTCCATGTCTTTCAAAAACGGGATCAGGGTACGTGTATCGGTAGGGTGCGGGCTGATATCGATCCATGTGCTGTATTCGGAATTCACTCCATGCTGAATGTTATAAGCAGGCTTTAACTGTCCATTCAGCATCGCGTCCTCTTTCATTCTCATGAAGGTTGCGTCAGGGTCTGTTTTGGAATAGCTGTTTCTATCCCCAAGCGTATACAGATTTTTTGTATATTCCTTTAGTTTCTCCAGATATTGATCCAGCTGTTCCAGATATTTCTGTAATTGTGTTTTTCTACGCCAGATTCCATGTACAAACACAATTCCCTCCTGCACTTTTATGCGGCACAACTGCTTCTTTAACCGTTTTAATGTGTGGATGGATATCCGGTCTTGGTATACGGTCCTGATTCCATAGAGTTCTTCACATTCAATCACAAAAGAAGATAGTTTTGTGTATAACCGGGCCTGATTTTTCGTAATAGCCCGTTTCCATACAAAGGTATATTTATTGGCTGCAGACTCGATCTTGGTGGCATCAATAAAAATGGTCTTTCCTGAGATCTCACCAAGAAGATAGAGCAGATCTGACATTTGGGCAAGCAGTACCTTTGCACAAGCCGAAAAATGCAGGGAGATAAAACGCGCGATCGTTGCATGGTCAGGAGCCGGCATTCCTTCCAGGAGGCACATAAAGTTGATATCCCGTTTGCATGCCTTTTGGATATCACTGCTTGAGTAGATTCGATTCATTACTGCATAGATGACGAGTTTCAGCATCTGACGCGGCGTTGCCTGATTTTTTCTGATCCTGCTGTAAGTTTTATACAGTTCAGAAAGGTCCATTTCCTCCACAAAGGCACTTACCAGACGAACCGGATCATCAGATGGAATAGAAATCTTTAAATCCAGCGGAAGTTTGATTTGATAATACAGAGAAAAAGAGGTATAATCTCTCTGTATTATTTTGTTTAGTCGCATAAACTGATTATACCACGAACGCCGGGCTTTTCGAAGCTCAGCGTTTTTGTGTTGGGAATATGAAATGAGCTGCCGCACGTTAGTGCGACAGCCCCGTTTTTCTATCTTCTACACCAGATTCTTCATATCCTTAAACGCCGTCCGCTCCATCTTCTCCCGAGGTCGTTCCTGATCTTCGCGAAGTCCTCACGGACAAGCTCCTTTTCTTTTACGAGGCACTCACCCGCAACATAAACATCTCTCACATTCGATGCAATCGCGCTATACACAAGAGCCGAATACGGGTCGTATACCGGGAACATATTTGGGGAGTCGGTCTCTACGAGGACGAGATCCGCCTGTTTTCCGGGCTCGATGGAACCAGTGATATCGCCGAGTCCTAACGCTCTTGCTCCCTCAATCGTCGCCATGGAAACGACCTCCTTTGCCGGGAACGCGCTGCGATCGTGGAGCTCATTTTTGTGGAAGTTCTCGCACATCCGCATCTGGGATGAACAGATCCAGCGTATTTCCGCTCGCCGGACGTCGGTACCGAAGCCGACGGACATGCCGTGCTTATGTATCAGGGACACCGGAGCCACGCCCTTTGCGGCCTTCGTGTTGGAGGCGATACAGTGGGCCACGGACGCTCCGTGCTTCGCGAGGATCTCCACGTCATGTTCCGTCGTGCGGATGCTGTGGGCCGCCAGCGTATTCGGTCCGAGGACTCCGATATGCTCCATAAACTCGATGGGCGTCATATTATACTGTTCCCTCAACTGGGTCATCTCGTAGTCCATCTCCGCCACATGGAGCGTAAATACGGTTCCCGCCTTCACGTCCTCCTCATATGCCCGTTTTAAAGTCTCCGGGCTGCAGGTCGTCGTTCCGTGGGGCGTGATCGCTCCGGAAACGCGCGGGTGATCTTTGTACGCCTCGATCAGTGCAATTCCACGCTCGATGGCCTCATCCGCGTTCTTACTGTCGCAGGAATCCTTTTCCATCACCGTCTCACCGGCGATTCCGCGGATCCCCATCTCGTCCATGACCTTCGCCACAACTTCCTCGAAATAGTACATATCAAGCACTGTCGTCACACCGGAGAGCAGCAGCTCGCCTATGGCGTATCGCGTGGAAAGCCTGGCCATCTCCGCGTCCATGGCCTGATTCTCCATCGGAAGCAGGAACACCCGCAGGCGATCCTTACAATCGTCCCCGAGGCCGCGGAACGGGATCATGCCGAGGTGGCAATGGGTGTTTACGAGGCCTGGGATCACGATAGCGCGCTTCGCGTCGATCTCCTCGAAGGTCTCGCCAGCTTTTAAGATCCCCTGCGCAGTAAGCGCCTGAAGCGCCTTCTCAAGCTCTTCCTCCGGTCCTGCTGCCAGAATCTTTGTATCTTCAAACATCACATAACCATGATCCCAGACATCACCTGCCTCGTTCATCGTCACAACAATGCCGTTTTGATAATCTCTTCATCGTTCTAATTCATCCTTCATAATTTCGATCTGATCCGGTTCTTCCACTATCCGCGGAGAAAAACCGGTGGCGGGCCGTAAAACTACTTCCCGTACTTCTCAACCAACGGCACATGTTCCTGCCCCGGCACCGTCAAAAGCCCGTGATCCGTGAGCTTTAACTTCGGTGAAACCGGCAGACAAAGCGTGGACATGGACATGATCACGTTGTTGTTCACATATCCGAGACCTTCCATCGCCGCCCGGACTTCTTTCAGTTCCTGTCCGAGGACCTCGATCGGCTGATCCGAAACGATGCCGCCGATTGTAAGTCTCGCCTCTGCCAGGGATCTTCCTTCAGAGAACACCACATATGCCCCCTGAAGCTTCAGAACGCGTCTCTGGGCCAGTTTCATATCGTTCTCATCTGTTCCCAGGACAAACAGGTTGTGGCTGTCGTGGGACCACGTGGTGGCCACAGCGCCCGGTTTCGTCAGCGCTCCTTCCACAAATCCATACCCGATATTTCCATTCTTGCCGTATCGCTCGAAAACGACTGCGAGGGAAAGTCCCGCCGACTTCCAGTCAAGCACACCGTCCTTCACCTCGACTCTGCGCTTCACCGGCGTGGTTGCCGTTCCGAAGGCGCCGATCTTCATCACATTGACTTCCGCCCATTTCGCGTCCGGTTCTTCCGCCTTCAGGACAAAGTCGGAGATCTCCGCCGGACGGCAGTTGATCGTGCGGTAGAAGGAATCCGGAAAACTGCAGGCTGCGGCCACCGGTGCAGCCGCCTGACCAGATTTATCCGCCCGCACTTCGCTTATACCCGCTGCCTGCATCTTTGCAGCCTCTGCACCGCAGCCAGCCGCCACAGCGCACGCTTCCTGCGCTTTCCGGCCTTTCGCCGCGCCGCACGCCTCATCAGCCCTGCAGTACACACACTCGCCCTTCTTATAAACCACAACCGGATCGATCCCATCCAGACTGTCCAGCAGCATAAAGTCTGCGATCTTTCCCGGCGCGATCATCCCTCTGTCATCCAGATGCATCCGTCTCGACGGTGTCCAGGTCGCGCAGTAGATCGCCTTCTCCATCGGCATTCCCGCCTTCACAGCCGTCTCGATAATCTTATTGAGATGTCCGGTCAGAAGCTTATCTGCCATCGTGTCATCCGTCACCAGCGCCACATTCTCATAGAGTTCATTGTCGCAGACAGTCTTCACGACCTCCGGCGTCAGGGATTTGAACTGCAGCTCCAGAAACATCCCAAGCTCTGTCTTCTCCATCACTGACTGTGGAGTCTGCTGGGTGTGGTCCGCATCAACACCTTCATAGATAAAGCGGTTAAGATCCGCCCCCGTAAGTCCCGGGCAGTGCCCCTCGATTCGGAGATTCTTTCCCGCGTTCCGGCACACATTGATGAGATCCCTCGTCCGGCTCTCGCCTTCTGCTGAGAGATCCTTATAGTTCATGATCTCTCCAAGGCAGAGAACTCCATCTAAGGATGCCATCTCAGAAATTTCCTTTACACCAAGTGACGCCCCGGCTGTCTCTAACTTCTCATTTGTCGCCGGTACACTGGACGGGATCGCCCAGAAGATATCCTGCTTCGTCTTCTGCGCCATAAAAGCCCGGATGCCGTCCATGCCGAACACGTTCGCCATCTCGTGGGCATCGGCAACCACCGTTGTTACTCCATATGGAAGCGTGATCCTTGAAAACTCGCCCGGATATGTCATCGAGCTCTCGATGTGCATATGGATATCCACGAGACCAGGCAGCATGTATCTGCCTTTTCCGTCGATCTCCCGCACTCCCGGATATGAAATTGCAGGGGAAACGCAATAAAACTTTTCCCCTGCAACTGCCACATCCCGCTTTTCAAAACACTGTCTGAAGGTCTGATAGACCATGACATTTTTCAGAATGAAATCGGGTCTCATATAAAATTCCTCGTTATTAGTTGTTGATCGTTCTGTTCCACTGGTCGATCCAGTTATTTAAGATCGGGTTTACAAAAGCATAGTCAACAACCTTAACTTTTGCAGCCTTGTCGCCGTAGGTCATATCCTTAGACTCTTCCTCAGTGAATGTAACGTCCTTGTTTGTCGGTGCCTCATTTAATGCCTTGCCTGTCTTTGTCTGAAGCTCCTCGCTGATACGGTAGTTGATGTACTCGTAAGCAAGCTCCTTGTTCGCACAGTTCTTTGTTACGTTGATGGTGTTGAAGTTAGCGTAAGCTCCGTCCGGTGTAACGTAAACAAGTGTCGGGTTAGCGGCTACGATCGTCGGAACGCCGAAGTCACCGACAACTGCTGCTGCAACCTCACCGGATGTGAACATGTTGATCAGGTCGGAAGACTTTGTGTAAGTCTTAACAAGGTTCGGCTTTAAGTCAGCAAGTGCCTTGAAAGCAGCCTCGCCGTTGTCTGTTGTTACGTCAACGCCTGCGTGGTCGCTTGCAACGTAAACCATAGCCGGTCCGAATGTTGTTGTGATCTCCGGGATGGAAACCATGCCTGCAAGGCGCTCGTCCCAAAGGTCATCAAAGCTTGTGAGTTCAAATCCTGTAAGCTCCGGGTTGTAGATGATACCGATGCTGTTGATGGTGTACGGAACACCCTGTCCTGCCTCTGCAATCTCCTTTGCAGCCGGGATCAGCTTCTCAGCATTCGGGATCTTGCTTAAGTCGATCGTATCGAAAAGTCCCTCGTCAGTGCCCTTCGCTGTCATAGCCTGGGAGAGCTCGATCACATCGATGGTGGAGTTCGGGTCTGCCGCTAACTTTGTATAACGGTCGTTTGTGCCGCCTGTCTCAGTAACGATCTCACAGCTGAACTCGTTCTCAAACGGTGTGTAAACCTCTTCTTCGGAGATATCTTCGCTGAGACCGTATGTGGATAATACGAGCTTCTGTGCGTCTCCGGAAGCTGCCTTTGTCTCTTCTGCGGAAGAAGCTGCCTCAGAACTTGCTGCCTGGCTTCCTGCTGCTGTGGTCTCTGTTGTGGATGCGCCGCCGCAAGCGGTAAGCATCATTGCTGTGCAAAGTACAACTGCTGCTGTTTTTTTCATGGTTTTTCTCCTCTTTCTCTCTTTTGAGATAATATTTCTTCGCGTTGACAGAATCTCTGCCCCCGCGATGGATCACTAAGTTAATTTTTATCTTCTCACCAGGATCAGTTTATCCTTCGGCAGATACAGCCGGATCTCCTCGCCCTCTTTATAAACATGGTCAGTTCCCATATTTACCTTCAGGACACCTGCGGAAGTCTCAACCTCGTACTGGTAGCTCTTCCCAAGAAATGTGCGGACACCGATCTTACCGCTTAAGACATTCTCTGTCCGGATCTCATCCGCCAGGCAGATATCGTCCGGCCGGATCGTTCCTGCAAAGTTTTCACAGTCAAGATCCATGGAAGTTAAGAACTCACTTCCGTCTGGCGCTGTGTAGACGCCGTCCTGCTTTTTCGCAAGCTCCAGGAAGTTCTCGAAACCGATGAATCTTGCGACGAACTCGGTCGCCGGTCTCTTGTAGATGTTCTCCGGTGTGTCGAACTGCTCGATCACGCCGCCGTTCATAACAGCAACTTTATCGGAGATGGAGAAACATTCCTCCTGGTCATGGGTGACAAATAATGTGGTGATTCCAAGGCGCTTCTGAAGACGTTTGATCTCAACACGCATGGAAAGTCGTAATTTCGCGTCAAGGTTGGATAACGGCTCATCTAAGAGTAGTAACTTCGGCTCGATGACAAGCGCTCTCGCGAGGGCAACTCGCTGGCGCTGTCCGCCGGACATCTGCTTCGGGAAACGGTCGGCAAGCTCTGTCAGACCGCAGACCTCAAGGATCTCCCTGACCTTCTTGTCAATCACATCCTTGTCCATCTTTCTTGTTCTGAGTCCGAACGCTACATTGTCATAAACGCTTAAGTGCGGGAACAGGGCGTAGCTCTGGAATACCAGACCGAACTGACGCTTGTGGACCGGGACCTTTGTCATGTCCTCACCGTCCAGTGTGAAGGTGCCGCCCTGCGGGTCGATAAATCCGGCAACCACGCGCAGCGTTGTGGATTTACCGCATCCGCTGGGTCCTAAGAGGGATACGAGCTCGCCCTCCTCGACTTCCAGATTCAGCCCCTTTAAGATCTGTTTCTTTTTTATCGTAACTTACGTCGATTCCATTTAAACTCATAAAAGCCATGGTCATATTCTCCTTATTTTGCCAGGGCTGCGATACCCAGTGTGCGGTCTACGATCACCATGATGATCACGGTAGCTGCCATTAAAGTACGGAAACCGCCGATACGGTCGGATCATAGTTGTATTCAATATAGTTCATCAGTGTCGACGGGAATGTCGAAACGCCCGGTCCGGATAAGAACATGGACACCGGAATGTTGTTAAAGGAATTGATGAACGCCAACATGAACGCGGAAGAGATTCCGGAAGTCACGTTCGGGAGAACGACTTTGAAAAACGCCGCTCCCTTCGGACATCCGAGGCTCCACGCCGCCTCCTCGATGGAAAAATCGAACTGTTCCATGGAGGAACCGACAACACGGATCACATACGGAAGTGTGACCATGAAATGTCCTGCTAAAAGTCCTGCAAATACCGGGATCCGGAGTGTCAGGATCAGGCACTGGTACATAATAAAGCCGATTACAATTCCCGGAACGATGGTCGGGGAAAGGAAGATGGACTTTAATAACTGCTTTCCTTTTAAACCGGCTCTTGCCAGTGCGTAAGCCGCCGGGATTCCGACCAGAAGGGAAATGCATGTCGCGAGGAGCGCGACCTCAAGGCTGGTCAGGAATGATCTGCGGAAAGACTTTAACGCGAACACGTTCGCGAACCATTTCGTCGAGAAGGACTCGATCGGGAATGTGATGGCGCTTCCGCCGCCGAATGCCGTTACGGTGATGATCAGTAACGGGATCATCAAAAATGCAAATACGATCGCTGCCCATATGGTCAACACTTTATTTTTACGCATAATCTTCACCTCTGCGGTCCAGCCGTGCGGCCAGAGCGTTAAATCCTTTGATCACAACCAGGGTTACAACGATCATGATGAGGGCGATCACGGACGCGCCGGTCCAGTCACTGACGGACATCGCTCTCTGGTAGATCAGGGTCGCCATGACCATGTTACTGTTGCCTCCTAATAACTGCGGCGTCGTGTACGCGGTCAGGGTTCCGGTAAATACCAGAATACCGCCGACGATGATTCCCGGAAGGCTCATCGGGAAGATGACTTTCATGAACGCTTCCGTTCTTGAGGCTCCGAGGCTCTGTGCCGCCTCCATCATATCATCATCAATATTTTCCATAACACCGGCAACCGTTACGATCATTAACGGAAGGAACAGGTAGACAGAACCAATGATGATAGAAAAGTCAGTGTATCAAAAGCTTCATCGGCTTCTCGATCAGTCCCATAGCGATCATGGCCTTGTTGATGATCCCGTTGCTGCCGAGAATATTGATCCATGCAAAACTTCGGATAACAGAGTTTGTCATCATCGGGAAGATCGACGCAGAGAGAAGCAGTCCTCTCCATTTCTTATCACAGCGGCTGATGAAATACGCCGTCGGGATACCGCTCACCATACAGACAAAGGTGGTGATGACCGCAATCTTCACGGTTCTCAAAAAGATCTTTCTGTAATACTCGTCCTTAAAAAAGTCCACGTACGCGCTGAACGGGTAATCCCCCGTAAACACGCTTGGAACCAGAACGCGAAGCAGCGGGATCATCAGGAACAGAAATAAGATCACCAGTCCCGGAACCAGCATGCACCATGCACTGCTCTTTTTCATTGGTTTGCCCCTTTCTCAACTGTGCGTGATAAGTTTTAATTAGTGTTTCTTATAAATATTTGTTTTTTCATCAATTGCACTTATATTTTACATTCATTATAAAAAGTGATATACTATACGTCAAATACATATTATCTATATTTTTTATGCAGTAAAGCTATGAGGAGGCCCCTGTATGGAATTAAAAGAAGCCCGCTATATCCTGGCGATCGCCCGCCACCAGAGCATCGGCAAAGCCGCCGAATCCCTTTATATCTCCCAGCCGTCCCTGAGCAAGTACTTAAAGAACCTGGAAG
>ENA-OQHL01001014-OQHL01001014.1-human-gut-metagenome-genome-assembly--contig:-NODE-1014-length-16044-cov-4.742728_pt1 | contig 16044 bp, 14 predicted proteins | sample MGYA00242565_ERZ504723 | MGnify/ENA primary metagenome ERZ504723 (study PRJEB26092, sample SAMD00036211) | human gut metagenome | host: Homo sapiens | study: EMG produced TPA metagenomics assembly of... | reverse complement strand
GGTACAGGCATTTGTGGAGAGTCTGGAAATCAAGAAGATCAAAGCGCGCAGAGAGGAGGCCGGAAAATGAGACGAGGAACAAAAATCCAGAAGTTGAAACAAGCACTTCCGGGGATTGTAAAGGATGTCAGGCATTATGCAAAACCAAGGGTAAAGCTGCATAATGAAGGGCTTGGAGATTACTATACGGAAGGGTACCGTTCTCTGAACCAGAGGGAGTGGAAAGGGGTAAGAGATACAGCGTATGATTTTGCCTCCTGGCTGAAGGTATATGGATATATGGCAGTGACACTTGGAAAGCATCCGGTGGCTCTGACGAAATCTTTTGTGCGTTACCCGTGGATGGCTTCTTATCTGACGGTGGCGAATATGCTGGATCGCCATAAGTTGGGGCTGCGGGGAAAACAGCTCCGTTATACGCAGGAACAGTTTTACGGAGTGGTACATAACTCGGTAGATGTGATCGCCAAGATCATTGAACGAGATGAGAATCTCAATTCACCAAATAATAAACGGGCTGCAAAATTACGTGCAAAGACGGTGATGTTTGACGAGATGACCCCGTCGATCATTATGGCAGGTTTTCCGATGCTGGACTGGATCGATATTGCCATGTCACCGGTCTGCCTTCCGGGAGAGGTTGATCAGAACGCAAATATTATGTATGTAGATGCGGCAGAGCGTATGGGACTGGCGGCAGATGTGTGTCCGCTTCCATCCGCAGAGGTTGGATGTGCGATTGTGGATGACTATCCGCAGGTGGGAAGTTCTTTTATCACAAGTTCTATGCCGTGTGACGGTTCCCTTGGTGCTGCACTGTTTATGGATCGTTATATGAAAAAATTGCCAAGCTTTACATTGACCCCGCCGCAGAGGTTTAATGAGCCTGAGACAAATGCTTATGCAGTAAAAGATCTGAAAAACTGTATCCGTTTTATTGAAGAAACTTATCATGTGAAATGGGACTGGGATGCATTCTGGGAAAAGGCAGAGGAATATAATAAGACAACGCAGTGTATGCTGGATAAATGGGATGTAAACTGTACCCCATATCCGCAGGTGATCGGAAGTGCACTGTCCCTGCAGAGGGAATATGAATTCCAGACTGCGGCCTGTCTGGATCCGTTTATGACAAAACAGGATGAAAAAGTGACAAAGATGATGCTTAAAGGGTATGAGGAAGATCGGGAAGCAGACAGAAGAGATTATAAATACCGTGCGATCGTATGGTGCTGTCCGGCACATTATTATACACATTTTACGACCTGGGCAGAACATACGTGGGGAATCCGCACTCTGGTCGATATGGAAAGTATGCTGAGTTATCATTTTTATCATATCGGGGATAAAGAACAGGCGCTGACGGATATGGCAATGGCATATGAGCGGATGATGATGCGTTCCCACAGCAACGGCGGATATGTTAATGCGCTGGATGAGTGCTGGAAGATGTGCGAGAAATTTAATGCGAATATTGTGATCATGTACGATCATGTTTCCTGCAAAAACTTTGGCGGTCTTCATGGATTGTTTGAAGATCAGGCAAGAGAGCGGGGTATTCATCTGATCTGGGTACAGCATGACCTGATGGATCCGAGAACTGTGTCCAGAAAAGCAATGCGCGATGCAGTGAACAAATATATGTCAACGGTATTCAGAGAAGAACCACTGGATCCGACCTATCTGGATTACAGTGATGAACTGACCTGGTAAGGAGGGAAAAAGATGAAATATTTCGGGGGATGTGATGTAGGTTCGACCTATACGAAAACGGTGATTTTGGATGAAAACGGGGCAATCGTTGCAGCAAATACGATCAAGAGTAAGATCAACAGTGCGCAGAGCGCCAAGGCAGGGCTGGATCAGGCGATCGCGGATGCCGGTCTGAAGGAGATTTCCGATCTGACGTATCTGATCGGAACCGGATACGGGCGAAACAAAGTACCGCAGGCAGATGAAAATATTTCCGAGATCAGCTGTCATGCAATGGGTGTGCATGTGACAGATCCGTCGGTGCGGGCGATCATTGATATCGGCGGACAGGATGTAAAAGGAATTGCGGTTGATACGGACGGAACGGTGAAAACATTTGCGATGAATGACAAATGTGCGGCCGGTACAGGGCGTTTCTTTGAATCCATGGCGAATGCGTTCGAGATGTCTCTGGAAGAATTTTCGAAGCTGAGTCTTACAGCGGAAAATGTGATTCCGATCACGGCACAGTGTACGGTATTTGCAGAGTCTGAGGTTATCACACTGGTCGGAGAAGGAAAACCGCAGAATGAAATTGCGGCAGGAATTCAGCAGGCAGTTGCAAAACGCTGTTTTGTAATGGCGAAAAAAGCCGGAGCGAAAGATGCGATCACACTGACGGGCGGATGTGCGAAAAATCAAGGATTAAAAGCAGCGATTGAGAAGGTGCTCCGTATGAAGGTCATAGAACTTAAGATCGATCCACAGCTGATGGGTGCGCTCGGAGCGGCAGAATATGCGAGACAAAAGGGATTAGACTTATAAGGAAGGGGCGATCCGGATGAAAAAAACAGTCAGATTTTTTGCAAAAGTGTTTCTTGCCGTGAGTGCAGTGACAGCGGTTTTGTTTACCATCTATATGACCAATGCAGATTCCAAGCTGATCGAATTTATTTATGACAAGCTGCTTCATTATCATGAGACGAAAAAAGTAGAGGATCACATTTAGTTATGCAGGTATATGATAAAGTTATTGAGAAGACAAGAGAATTACTGAAGCCTTTTCCGGCAAAAGAGTTGAACAGAAATCATGCAAAATCATGGAATTTACTGAAAGAGAATGAATTTCTTCTCCAAAAAGAAGTAGCATTTGAACTGGGAATCCGTTCTCAGCCTTCTACCTGCTATCAGGCAGTGACCTCTTCAAAAGAACTGATTTCGGAAGATCAGATCCTTTTATATGGACCGGATCTTCCGGAAATCAAAAAAAGTGTCCCGTTTACCAGGATCACATGGATTCAGATAGATCCGATTGAAGACCAGGATAAAGCGTACCAGCGGATCAAAAAGCTGGAATTTGCAAAATTTAAGATCATTCCGGAAGGGTATATGATGCTGTCGTCCAGCATGGATCAAAAAGAGCAGGTTCGAGTGAGTAAAAAAGCAGTCAAAAAAGGATTGGATTTTGCAACGGTCGGCAATCTGATGATTCAGAGATATAAGGAAGAATTTCAGGCAAAGCATGTCCAGATTCTGTTTATCACACGGGAGCTTCCGGTGATGGACCAGCTCATCGCACAGGGGAAAAAGGTGGATGAGATCACAAATGCATTTGACCATATTTTGAAAAATATTATTCTGGATTGCGATCTGTGTCCGTTGCATCCGATCTGCGATGATGTAGAGGAACTGCGGCAGATACATTTTGCCAGAAAGTAAGAGAATGTCCCGTAGAAATCAAGTAACTTCTGCGGGACATAATAAAGCGTGTAGTATAGAGGAAATACATCAAACTCTCAGACATTGTCTGTGTGACAATTCATGTGTCTGGAACATGGTTTCTAAACAGTTCAAATTCAAAAGGCAGTTTCGCTGACTCTTCAGATTTTGATGAAAAGAAAAATAGTTATCTAAAGAGGAAATAGGTACTATTGAACTAATTTATATAGTATTATAATGTGTTAAAAAGTCCGAAAACAGTTTGAAATGTTTACATATTTACAAAGTTACATGTTTACAATGTGCTTAACGGGTGGTATATTATAGATATAAATAAGGCACTACTGATAGTTGGTTAGTCCAGATTTAATAAGTTACAAAAAAGTAACCGCAATCCTTTGGCTGAGGGGCGGTTACTTTTTGATTGATTAATATATGCAATCAGAATCGTTACAATAATACTAAGTATCATTAGTACGATGGAGAGCATTTCAAAATCGCTCATAAGTCAAGCCCTCCTTTCCCAGATTTCCTGCATGCAAGATTTCTATGTAATCAGAGGGTTCAGTCCCCCTGTTGAAGGACTAACCGCCTACCATTCTCATGTAGTGCCTCGTCTTATTTTATCAAACACATTGTTTGCATGACAAGATATTTTGTCAGAATCCATATATGCAAATAATTTGAAATATAAGTGGCAGCTATGAAAATTATGTTAGTATTATCAAATGCAGAAGGAGATTGTAATAAGCCAATACAACTTACAGACAACAAAGCAAAATCAGAAATGGAAAAGTTGCAAAACTTATAGGAAGATATTATTTAAAGAATAAAATCAACAGATATTCTTTTAGAAAAATTTGCCCCGAATTTGTCCAAAAAGCATTTTGGGGAGATGCAGGAACAGCGAAAACCCGCTAACCTTTCGGCTAACGGGTTTCGTTGTTTTATAGTTATCTAAAGGAATGAGAGTAAAGTGTGACATCTTGGGTCGCCCCAAGATGCCGTTACTTTATGAGGGGGGAGATAGTTGTTTATCAACTATCTGAGTATTAGTATACGGAATAAATGTGTCCAAAGTATGTTAAATCTATTAAAGAAATAGAAAAATTCTTATGAAATTCTTAAAACATGTCAGGATTTTGGAATCCGTATTGTATTCCCGGCATAGATCAGATTTGGATTTTGAATGTTGTTTAATGCCTGCAAAGTGGCAATAGTTGTTCCAAATCGCTGGGCAATTTCACTCAGCGTATCTCCGGATCGTATCACATAAGTGGTATATTGCGGGGCGGGTGGTTTCGGTTTCTGAGACAAATGATTTAGTCCTGCATTTTTTATAATAGAAGGATAATCAACAAAAACATAGTCCAGATCAACGTCCCCGGATATTCCGGCGATCTCTCCCTGACTTGTGAATTGCCACATCTGGCAGTCTGTATTATCCAGCTTGCTGTTATAAAAAGCGTACCACAGTGCATATCTTGAAGAAAGTGACAGAAGACGGTATGTTTTGAGGAAATTCCGGTTGCTGTAATACATTGCAAAATATCCGTTTTTTTCCATTCTGTCACAAAAATTCTGCACAATTTTCCCTACGGTTTCCGGTGTGAAAGTAACTCCGTTTTGTGCGGCATAGTTTATAGATGCCTGTTCAATATCGTAGCATACAGGATAATCGAGACGATAACCGGAGATTGCTTTGAGACAGCCATCAGCTTCCTGGCGTGCAATCTCCGGAGTCAGGGCATAGCAGAACCAATAGACTCCGATCGGGAGACCAATCCGGTTACATTCTGAGGCATTGCGTTTAAATTGTGGATCAATCGTGTTAAAACCATAGCCGGCACGGAGCATGGCAAACTGATAGCCTGCGGCTTTGACCTTTTCCCAATCTACATTTCCTTGAAATTCGCTGACATCCAGTCCTTTTATTTGCATTATATAATCCTTTCATAAAATATAAAAACGGGTTTCTTATGTTTATTATATGAAAAAATGAGGAATATGTGCAGAGTAGCAGTGATTGTTTTTCATAAGGATTATAACGGCATTGTTACAAACAGAAATGAAATCGAATTAAGAATTTCCTAAGATTTTCCCCAATGGCTCTTAAAAAAATGAGAATATCATGTATACTGTAAAGGAGGTGATGAAAATGTATAGTATTTTAGTTTGTGATGATGATAAAGAAATAGTAGAAGCAATTGAAATATATCTTACACAGGAAGGGTATCAGGTTCTGAAGGCTTATGATGGGATGCAGGCATTAAAGATGCTGGAGACGGAAACGGTGCATCTTTTGATTCTGGATGTTATGATGCCGCGTCTGGACGGGATCAGGGCGACTTTGAAGATCCGTGAAACGAACAGTATTCCAATTATCATTTTATCGGCAAAATCTGAAGATGCGGATAAGATTCTGGGGTTGAATATCGGAGCGGATGATTATATGACAAAACCATTCAATCCACTGGAGCTGGTTGCAAGAGTGAAATCTCAGCTTCGTCGTTACACACAGCTTGGCGGGAATGTGAGTAGTACGCAGGAGACGATTTATGAGGTTGGCGGCCTTCGGATTAATGATGATCTGAAAGAAGTAACGGTAGACGGAGAAATGGTGCGCCTTACTCCGATTGAATACAATATTTTATTGCTTTTGATGAAGAATCAGGGAAGAGTATTTTCGATTAATCAGATTTACGAATCCATCTGGAATGAAGATGCAATCGGAGCGGATAATACGGTAGCAGTACATATTCGTCATATCCGGGAGAAGATTGAGATCAATCCAAAGGAACCGCGATATTTGAAAGTGGTATGGGGAGTAGGATATAAGATCGAGAAATTATAGAAGGGGAGTTTTTCATGAGTAAATGGTATAAAAGTGCGCTTGTAAAAGGCATTTTGATCTTTCTTTCTGTTCTTTCGGCAATTACGGCACTGCTGAGTCTGGTGATTATTTCCACATATTCTGTAAGTGTAAAAGAAATCTGGAATAAAAAGCCGACAGAGTATACAGATTCCAAAGAATTTGAGAATCAGATGTGCCGGGCTACGATGGATGTTTTAGGTCAGATTTCTTATGAAGATATTTTCGAGACAGATGGAAAATATAATCCGGATAAGCTGATCGATATCATGCAGTATGGATATAACGGAAGGCACTATGATGAAGAGATGGAAGGACTGCGGTATAAACTCTCGGATCTTCAGAAATGGAGTGAGGAGTATCAACATAACTATGCAGCGCAGGAAAATCCAATTGTTGTCTGTCAAAAAGCAGATAAAACCTATCATTACTATTATTGGGATGAATTTTTAAATCTGCTGAAAGAGAAAACGCTGACAGTGGATATAGACGAATATACATCTGATGAGATCATAAATGCACTGGCTTCTGGTGATGTGAGTCTCAGTCGATTTGCCGGACATGATATTCTGGATGAAAAAGGCGAGACGGTGTACCGGGATTTCTGGGGATTCAGTGGTGCCATTGAAGAAGAGGCGCGGCCGGATGGAGGAAATAATATTCTGGATGTTGTAAATCAGACGCCGCAGCTGAATGGAAAGCTGAGTGAAGTGTATGCACAATTGGGCAGCATCCTGTCAAATCTTTATTATGATTTCCAGTCTTATCAGAACAGTGCAGAATGGACAGAGGGAAATACAAACTTTGCCTATATTTTTGTTGATAAAGAAACAAAAAAAGTTTATACAAATCGCAAGGAATATCAGGATTACAACAGTGTAAAAGAAAATATCTCAGATATTCAGAAAAATGCGAAGTATATGATTGTTCAGTCAAAGCTTTCTGATTTTAAGACCAATATGGATATCACAGCAAATGACTGGAAGGAGTTTGTAAAGTCACAGCGCAGAAACAGCAACGGTGATTTTATTTTTGCAGCGGCAGTAGATACCAGGTTTTCAATACAGGATTCTTTTTATCTGGATAAGAAATTATATGATGAATATGCACCTTATATCAATCGTGCGGTGATCCTGCTCGGTGCGGCAGTATTACTGATAATCGTGAGTTTGATATGGCTGACAGTGATCGCCGGAAGAAACAACCGAAGTGACGGAGTGCATTTGAATGTATTTGACAGATGGAAAACGGAGCTTGCAGCAGTGTTTGTGATTGGGATCTGGATAATTCCGATGATGTTCTGGATGAATAATGGGAATATGGCCCTCGGGTATTTTGCAGAAAGCACGGATTTGATGACTGCAACGATCGGATATTCTTATGAATATGCATCCGGATATGTTCCGACAATGCAAGATATGATCCAACTTGCATGTACAGCGGCTTATACCATGATCATGTTCCTGGTCGGATATCTGAGCCTGGTCCGCAGGATAAAAGCGGGAACGATGTGGAAGAACAGCGTATTGTATGCGTTTTGCAGATTCTTTAGAATATTCTGGAGAAACAGAAATGTGGTGTGGAGAATGGTTGTATCAGGGGTGATACTGATTGGAATCCACTGGATGCTGGCATTATTCAGAACGCCGGGATTTGTGTTGATCACGCTGGCAGCAGATGCATTCATTGTGTATTATCTGGTATTGAATGCGATTGCAAAGAATAAAATCATAAAAGGAATCAAAGCAGTTGCAGGAGGAGATCTGGAATATCAGATTTCTCTGGAACATCTCAGAGGAGAACAGCGTGAAGTAGCAGAAATGCTGAATGATATCGGAACCGGATTGCAGAAGGCTGTGGAAAAAAGCGTGAAAAGCGAGCGTCTGAAAACGGATCTGATCACAAATGTATCTCATGATATCAAAACACCGCTAACTTCCATTATCAATTACGTGGATATCCTGAAACGATCCAATATTGAAGATCCTAAGATACAGGGGTATCTGGAAATTTTGGAGGCAAAAGCACAGCGTCTGAAAACATTGACAGAGGATGTTGTAGAAGCATCCAAGGTGAGCAGCGGGAATATCAATCTGCAGTTGATGGATGTCAATCTGGTAGAGATGATGAATCAGACGACGGGAGAGTTTGCAGAAAAATTTGAACATAAGAATCTGGAGCTGATTCAGACACTTCCAAATGAGCCGGCGATTATTCATGTAGATGGAAGAAGAATGTGGAGAGTATTGGAAAATCTTTATAATAATGCGGCGAAGTATGCAATGCCGGGGACGAGAATTTATGCAGATCTGCGCACTGATAAGGATGAAGTGATATTTTCTTTGAAAAATGTTTCGGAGTATCCGCTCAATTTCTCAGCAGATGAACTGACAGAACGTTTTATTCGCAGTGATATTTCAAGGAGTACCGAAGGAAGCGGACTGGGATTATCGATTGCGAAAAGTCTGGTACAGATGCAGGGCGGAAAACTGGAATTATATCTGGACGGAGATCTTTTTAAGGCGACAGTTCGTTTTAGAAAAGCAGATAAAAAGAACAAGATTCATGTTTTTTCAGAGAGAATTCTGAAGAAGAGTAGGAGAGGCGGGAATTTTTCCCGTCTTCTTTTAATTTAAGACTTGTTTATTGCACGAGACTTTATTTTGTTTTACAATAGTTACTGTTCACACATAGCTTATATAGAAAACAAATGATAAGGGGAATCGCATGGAAACGATCAAAAAATTATTATCAGATATTTTAAATATAGAATTTGTTCAGGCAGTTTTGAGCAATCCGAGGAAAAAGAAGGAATTTAAAGGTAAAGGTTCGGCCGATCGAGAAAAAATGCAATTTACTTTTCAACTGGAGTCTTTTACAAAAACACAGGCATTTCATGAGAATCTGAACCCGATTTCGGCACGAGACCGATTGCTGGAATATATGGAAGAATTACCGGCAGATGCAGGCATCTACAGTGCATATGAATTACACTGTTTTAGTGAGCAAAAAAGGCAAGGTAACCATTCAGAAAAAAGCGTCAAAAGGCAGTGTAAGACCGGTAGAATTGTCACATAATAGAAGTAAGAAATATATTTTAGAGGAAGGAATTCCGGTTCCGTTTCTCCAGGATCTGGGTGTGATGACAAAGGATGGAAAAATTGTACATTCCAGATTTGATAAGTTCCGTCAGATCAACCGGTTTTTGGAATTTATTGAGGATATTCTTCCGAAGCTTGAGAAGGACAGAGAGATCACGATTCTGGATTTTGGATGTGGAAAATCGTATCTGACATTTGCCATGTATTATTATCTGCATGTTCTGAAGGAATACGATATCCGTATCATCGGGTTAGATCTGAAATCGGATGTCATTCATCATTGTAATGAGTTAAGCCGCAAATACGGATATGACAAACTGGAATTTTTGGTTGGAGATATCGCGGATTATGAAGGTGTCAGAGAAGTGGATATGGTTGTGACGCTTCATGCCTGTGATACAGCGACAGATTTTGCACTTGCTAAAGCGGTGGGATGGAATGCGAAGGTCATCCTGTCGGTTCCATGCTGTCAGCATGAATTGAATGGGCAGATGCAACGGGAAGGAGCCGGATATGATAAGCTGGCGCCGATTCTGGATTATGGTCTTTTAAAAGAGCGGTTTGCGGCGCTTCTGACAGACGGACTTCGAGCGAAATATCTGGAGCAGTCCGGTTATGAGACTCAGGTTCTGGAATTTATCGATATGGAACATACGCCGAAAAATATTCTTCTGCGTGCGGTAAAGACGAATCAGGCAAAACAGGGGAGTGAAAGTCAGATTCAGGCATGCAAGGAATTTTTGGGAATCCAGCCGATGCTAGGATTGTTATTAGATAAGGGGACAGAATCATGAAAAAAAGATAAGAAAGGCAGGAATACTCCTTGTAGTATTTGTGGCAGCAATTTTTGTCAGCAGTCTGTTTATGAACAGTGGTGTAGACGATCAGATCATCGATCTAGGAGATCCTACACTTCCGAGAATCTCATTTCAAAAGGAAGGCAGGACTGTGAATGCTCTGGCCGGCTATGTAAATGAGATGGATGTTACGGCAATGCGGGACACCATTACACCATTGGAGGCAAACGGAACACTTCAGATGCAGATTGAAGAGTTTGGAAATAAAATCACAGGTGTTGAATATAAAGTGTATTCGCTGAATGGAGAGGAAACCTATCTGGAAGGCAAACAGAAGGATATTTCTGATGAGACGATTTTGCTGGATCTGCAAAAAGGTCTTCCGGATGAAGTTTCAGAAGCTGTTCTGGAAGTGATTCTTTCTATGGAAGAGGAACAGGTTCACTTTTATACCAGAATTACAAGACCGGATGAACTTTCTTTAAAAGAATGTCTGGATTTTGCCCAGGATTTTCATGCAAAGACACTGGAAAAAATGCAGTCAGGAGGAATTGGAAAACTATCTTGAAACGAATGCAGAAGGGGACAATACAACTTACCAGACTGTTACCATCCATTCTGATGCAGATCATGTGACATGGGGAAATTTAAGTCCGCAGGTGGTTGAGGAACCGGAGTGGAGCATCAAAGAGAGCAATTCCGTCTATACGTCGCTGCTTGCACAGTATCAGGTGACATGTGCCGGAGATACGGGAGAGATCGAGACGTATGATGTCCGCGAGTTTTTCAGGATTCGCTACGTGCAGGGGGAAATCTACCTTTTGGATTATAATCGGAAGATGGAACAGATTTTTGATGCAAACCAGAAAGTGCTGGATCAGAACGGAATTCTTCTTGGTATAGCATCATCCGATATATCGTATGAAACAAATTCGTCAGGAAATATTGTTTCTTTTGTGAGAAATGGAAATTTATGGACATACAATGCAAAGCAGAATGAGCTTGCACAGGTATTCAGTTTTAGCAATATTGAAGGAAATGATGCTCGGAGCAGGTATGACCAGCATAATATCCGGATCATCAGTGTGGAAAAGAATGGAAGTACTGCGTTTGCAGTTTATGGGTATATGAATCGCGGAGCACATGAGGGAGAAGTCGGAGTTGATATTTACTATTATGATATTGAAAAAAATGTAGTACAGGAAAAAGCGTTTATTCCAAGTACAAAATCATTTGCAATCGCAGAGGAAGAGCTTGGAAAAATGGTGTATTACAATCAGGATCAGAATCTTTTGTATATTCTGGCAGGCGGAAAGTTTTACAAGATAGATCTGACAAAAGATGAGCAGACAGTGTTGGCAAAAAATCTGGAAGAAGGGCAGTATACGGTGTCTGCAGACGGGCATTTGATCGCATACCAGACGTCAGGAACGATCAATACCGCACAGGAAATCAAGGTATTGAATCTGAAAACAGATGAAGAAAATGCTGTAGCCGCAAAATCAGGGGAAGCAATCAGACCGCTTGGATTTATCGGATCAGATTTTGTGTATGGATATCTGCGGCAGGAAGATGTCGGTCATACGGCAGCGGGAGGGGAACTGTTCCCGATGTATGAGCTGGAGATCAGAAATTCAGAAAATGAAGTGATGAAGACATACTCAGCAGATCAGATTTATATATCCGATGTATTTATTGAAGAAAATATGATGACTCTGAACAGGGTTGTAAAATCAGGAGAGACTTATACAGTTACCAGTCAGGATTATATCAGCAGTAACGAAGAAAAGAAGACAAAAAGTATAACTCTGGAAGCTTTCAGTACAGATTTAAAAGAAAAGCAGATGCGGCTGACTTATGAAAAAGGAATTTCCGATACTGTTCCTAAAATCCTGCGTCCGAAGCAGGTGGTGGGGAAAAAGCCGATCACGATCACGCTGAATGACAAGTCGAAGTCTGAAAAGTACTATGTATATGGAATGGGAGAACTGGTTGCGATTTACGATAAGGCGGCTTATGCAATTCAGAGAGCAGAGCAGATTTCGGGAGTAGTAATCTCATCAGAACAGGCATATGTATGGGAAAAAGGCAACAGAGATCTGGTTTATGATACAGAGACAGCACCGTTTGGAAATGGAGAAGGAAAGACCTCTCTTCAGACCTGTGAAGAGGTGATGGCAGCGTATAATGCCAAAAAAGTAGACCTGACCGGATGTAGTCTGGAACAGGTTCTGTATATTATCAACAAGGGCCTTCCGGTCATTGCGATGACAGATGCCAATCATGCGATCCTGCTGACAGGATATAGTATGACGGATATCACTTACATCGATCCGGATACAGCATCCCAAAATACAGTTTCGATTGAACAGATGAGCGCTATGATAGCAGGAAGTGGAAACACGTTTATCGGTTATATGAAATAACAGAAAAAGGAAGAAGTCTTTGAGAGAATTTATTCTCTGTGAAAGAACTTCTTCCTTTTTGTTACTGACGGAAAATAACTGTCTTATATTTATTCAGAGCGGTGTAGACAATCATACCCAATATTCCACATGAGAGAACTTCACCAATTCCCACGGTAAGCATCTGGAATGGAATTGGAAGCAGAATCTGATATCCATAATAAAGAACAAATGGAATCAGAACTGTATTTGCAATGATCGGCGGTAGTGGTGCGAGCCATTTGCTGCGGTTTCTCAGAAGATAGGTGAAAATAGCACCGAGCAGAGTTGCCATGCTTCCGACAATAATGTCAGGAAGAATTGCGCCTCCTAAAATATTTCCGATCAGACATCCCACAAAGAGTCCGGGAATTGCAGCCGGAGTGAAGGCGGGCAGGATGGTCAGTGCTTCTGCGATACGAAACTGAATCTGTCCGAAACTGATCGGGGCAAATACGATGGTCAGGACCACATAAATCGCAGCGATCATTGCTGACTGTACCAGAAACAGTACGCTGATTGTTTTTTCTTTTTTCATAGATCAAAATCTCCTTTAGTTTTATTTTACGTGTGGAAGGTCTCGAACACACGATAGTTGATTGCTGGAAATGCCTTAAATACGCCACTTTCAGCAGGTGGAATTGTAGCACAGACAAGCGTAAAAATCAAGCTGTACCCACAATTTACCCACAATGAGAATAAAAGCACTCGATCCGGGGAGTGCTTTCATTTATTTTGTTTAGCTTTAGCTCGGCGTCTTCTTTGCGCCATGCGGTCATTGCAAGTATCAGAAGCCGGAGACATTGAACAGGATGCAAGCATTATCATTTTGTTGTGGAATCTGGACAATGAGGATAAGACCAGGAAAGGTCTGAAAGTGGATAAGAACCGGCAGGGAGAACTAGGGAAGATTGTATACCGCTTTGATGGAAATGAAATGCGATTCTAGGAAACAGAAGAGGAACTCAAAAGCAAAGATGGATTCAAGACGGTACGGACACCGACACCGTTTGATTAAAAGATGGGCAGCGTAAAATTATTAAAAGGCAGTGAAGAATTTGAAATGTTTCAGGACTATTGGAAAATGATGCAATCAGTCTGGAGCGTAGAGAACACAAAGGAATACTGGGAGAAAGTAGTAGAAGATACCGACAGATTTTACAGGAAGTACCAGACAGAGTTCTCGAAAGAATTAGCACTGGCACTTGCAAACGAATTGGAAAGGAAAGCGAAACATGAAGCAGAGCAGACTACTGTTCAAGAAAGAATGGGTATCCATTTTGGCAGATGCAGGGGAACGAGTTGGGGAGAATGAAGAAACATTCCATGAGGTGGAAGGGGAACTGATAGAGTTTCGGGAAACATCGGAAATTGTAGTTTTAAAGGGCGGCATCCTTGCGTCAGTTCCAATGTATCGAATTCAAATGTTAGAAGCGTAGGAGGAAAACAAAGTATGAGCAAATTATTTTTTGAAATGACAGAAACAGAAGCACAGTTACAGAATATTTTAAACAGTCTGGAATATGCGCAGTACCAGATGTCAACCGGGATCAACGGATACGGCAACGGCACTATGACAAGAGAAGAGCATCAAGAAACAGAGCGGAGCGTGCTGAGTTCGTTAGGGGTAGCTATGAGCGGTATACAGAAGCTGATCGGAGAGTATGCATCACTGGAAGAAGATGGACTGTTGCCAGAAATGGCAGCGGAAGAAATCATGCAGATCAATGCAGAAAGCGTGGATCAGTACGAAGCAATCCAGAAAGCCTTCCGGCTTGGAATGGAGAAAGCGAAGTCAGAGAATGTTGTAGAACATCCGGTATATGGATCAGAGGACATGGAAGAGTTGAGACAGTGCGTTTTGATCGATCTGGAAGATTGCATGACAAAAGACCGGGAGACCGGAGAAAAGGGAGAAGCTCTTTGCATGACGTTCCAGAACGAAGAAGGGAAGTATATTATTATCAAGCACACTATAACAAACTTATTTTTCATCTTTAAGGCGTAATAAAAGAGGTCTTGGAATAAAGGAATCTGACGTATTTTCCATCAAATTGTTTTATCCTGAGACCTCTTGTGTTATCATATGGTTTTGTAACCATGAAATTAAGAAAGCAGAAACCTCCCCTACCAAAGTTTAGTTTCTGCCTTCACCTAAACATAGCTCTCGCTACATTCATACATACCTATGATAACAGTTAAAACAGAAAACTACAACCTTATTTCTCAGGATTTTTACAATAAAACAATAGATTCCCTTGATCTGAACCTTATTTCATGTGTCTGCGGTCACTCCGGCTGTCTCATCCGTCATGGCTCTTATAAACGCAGCATCCAGCTTGCTGACAGGATCCTCTCCCTTTCCGTTGTTCGTGTGTACTGCAAAATCTGCGGACATACCCATGCATTACTGCTTTCATCCATGGTCCCGTATTCCCAGATCCCCCTGGCCCTGCACGTCCGTCTGATTCAGGCTTATGAACATGAAACCGGATTCCGGAACATACTGGAAGAACAATACCTCGTGGATGAAAACAACCTGAAATCCATCATCCGGAACTACCGCTTACATTGGAAGCAGCGGCTGCTCTCCATGAGGCTTTACCTCCCCGATATCCCCAGCCTGATTTCAGGATGCTTTTCCCTCTTTTCCAGACAGTTCATGCAGATTAAATCAACCTCCAATAAACTTTTTATCCTGCCAACATAACCTTACACGACAGGTCTGGTTTTATCCCTTATCCTTTAGAAAAAGGAGGCAGATGAAATCTATGAAACAAGAAAAACAACAGGAAATCGCACTGATGCGCTATGGCGCCATCGCACCGATTATTGCAGGACTTGATGAACGTTATCCAAGCAAGACCGCTTTTTACACGGAAATTTCTGCAAAAGGACTCATGGGACCCGATGGGAAGCTCCATCATTATGCTCCCGCCACCATTGAAAAATGGTATCTGGACTATCAGAACCATGGTTTTGAAGGTCTCGTCCCGAAAGGGCGCTCAGATGCCGGCATGAGCCGCAAGCTTGACGAAGAACTTCAGGAGAGAATCCGGTATTTCAAGACCAACTATCCACGCATGTCTGCGGCCGCTATTTACAGGCAGCTGAAATCCGATGGCTCTGTAATAAACGGACAGGTATCCGAATCCACCGTCAGCCGCTTTGTGAAACGGCTTCAGTCGGAACTGCGGCAGACACCGAACAAGGATATGCGCCGCTATGAACGCCCTCATATCAATGAGGTCTGGTGCGGGGACAGCAGCGTCGGTCCCCGCCTTACAGATTCGGATGGCAAAAAACACCGGATCTATATCATTGCCCTGATTGATGATGCCAGCCGCTTCATTACCGGAATTGATGTGTTCTATCATGATAACTTTATCAACCTGATGTCGGTTATGAAATCAGCCATA